>OLRA01001341.1_pt1 | contig 29485 bp, 21 predicted proteins | sample 1673011 | NCBI WGS metagenome assembly OLRA01 (sample SAMEA3136746, study PRJEB25190) | human gut metagenome | reverse complement strand
GAAAAGCGAAAAATACTTTTCTGACCTGTACATGCAGCTTTTCTTTCTGAAAAAGGACATAGCAGGCAAAGGAGAAAGCAATGAAAAAGGTTGCCAGTCCGCTGACTACGGATCCCACCGCTGACACTGTTGTATTCATCATGTTTCCCGCACCATTTCCAAGCAGACTTATTCCCCACCTGATTGCCTGATCCGGGTTAAACTGCACCTGGTCTACCAGATTCATAATTTCCCGGTTATCGTGAAAAAAATCGCGGATCCAGATTTTAATCTGCGGAATAAAATCTGTGATATTTATCATCAAACTTCCCATTGTCTTCGTAAGCTGAGGAATCACACCAATCATCACCAGTGCGATCACGCCAACCACCAATACGATCGTGAGAAGCAGGCTGACCGGTCTTGCCAGTTTTCTCGCTGCCTTATTTTCTTTTTTTATATTTTCAAAAATTTTCTTTTCCAAAAAACTCATTGGCACGTTGAGCACAAATACAATCGCTCCGCCAAGTATAAACGGAAATATAATCTGCCCTATTGTTTTCAGCACATCAAGCACTACATCAAACTTCCACAGGGCAACAACAAGAAGTGCTGTAAACACAATAAGCTCCCGTATTTTTTTAATAGATAAATTACTTAAATCCAATATTTTTCTCCTCCTTTTGCCTTATATGTATTCCTTGAATTTTTCCGGATAGTTACAAAAATCACAGAACAAAGAATAGCAATTTCCGGTAAAATAAAAAAACTCTTATTGCATATCAAATACTGCAATAAAAGTCTCACCATTTTCCTGAAGTACCGGATGGCTCCACCGTACTGACGACACTACAAACGCAGATTTCCAAACATAGGTTACTCCTTTTAATTAGGTTTGATTGTACAATAATCCCTGTCTCCTTGTCAATATTCATTTTTTTGAATATCTACCAAAAAACGTTTGGTCTTCCACCTTATAACGAGTTATACTATGAGTATGAAGAGAGCCAGTTTTACACAATATCGGTATCTGGCAAAATTTTACACCAAAAAGGAGTATAGCACTTATGACCATCAAAGAACTTTTCGCGCCGTCCGATATGACGGTGGGAAAACCCTGGGAGAAGATTGTAATTTTTACGATCCCCATGCTGATCGGCAATATCGCTCAGCAGCTTTACAACACCGTGGACAGTATTGTCATCGGAAAATACGTGGGCGACAACGCCCTGGCGGCAGTAGGAAGCGCCAGCCCGATCCTGAACCTGCTTCTGGTACTTTTTGTAGGAATCTCCGTAGGTGCCGGCGTTATGGTATCTCAGTATTTTGGTGCAAGGCAACGGGAAGAGCTGTCCATGACGATCGGTAACTGCGTCACACTGACCGCAATTTCTTCCCTGATCATTATGTTTCTGGGAGCCGTTCTCTCACGGCCGCTTCTGGAGATGCTCCATACGCCTGATTCCATCATTGACTGGTGTACCTCTTATCTGGTCATTCTGATGGTTGGCTGCATGGGAAGTGCCTATTATAATATCCTCTGTGGAATTCTTCGCGGACTCGGCGATTCCATCTCGGCACTGATCTACCTTCTGGTGGCAACTGTCCTGAATATTATTCTGGATATCGTCTTCGTTTCCTGCTTTCAGATGGGTGTCGCCGGCGTGGCCTACGCAACCGTCATCGCACAGGCCGTATCCGCAATTCTCTGTTTCTGGAAACTGATGCGGATGACCGATATCTTTGATTTCAAATTCCGCCATCTGAAGATGAAAAAGAAATATACATTGGAGATCATCCGGCTGGGACTCCCCTCCGGCATCACCCAGGCCATCTTTTCCATGGCCATGGTTATCGTACAGTCTCTGACGAACAGTTTCGGCGAGATGGTCATCGCAGCCAATGTCATCATCATGCGTGTGGATGGTTTTGCGATGATGCCGAACTTCTCTTTCGGAACTGCCATGACTACCTACGCCGGACAGAATGTGGGCGCACATCGTATGGACCGCGTGGAACAGGGAGCCCGTCAGGGAACCGCCATTGCACTGGGAACCTCCGCGGTGATCACTCTTCTGATCCTGGTCTTCGGCAAAAACCTGATGGCAATCTTTACCGATACTTCGGAACTGGTAACTCTCAGTGCCAACATGATGAAGATACTCGCCGTTGGCTACCTTGCCATGGCCATCACCCAGTCCCTCTCCGGCGTCATGCGTGGAGCAGGTGATACCATGACCCCCATGTGGATCTCCATGATCACCACCGTTGTGATCCGTGTACCTCTGGCTTACGGTCTTGCTTTCCTCACCAGAACCCCGGAACTTCCAAACGGAAGATATCAGGTACTCTGGATCTCTCTGCTGGTTTGCTGGTGTATGGGCGCGTTGCTGACATCCCTCTTCTATAAGAGAGGAAACTGGAAGAAAAAAGCGTTGACAGCCAATACGAACGCATAAAGAATCACATCCACCGTGTGGAGTGGATATTTCCATTTTGGAAACAGCCACCTTCTCACTTTATCTTGTTCAAAAAAAACGGATACAGAAATGATTTTTCACCATTCTGTATCCGTTTTCTGTTTTTTGTATAACAATTTATTTCACTTTTCCGAAGACCCGGAAACTGTTCTTCCAGGTGATTTCTTCTACTTCTTCCCGGGATACGCCCTTGATCTCGGCGATTTTCGCCACCACATACGGAATATTCAGCGAAGAGTTTCGCTTCCCGCGGTTCGGAACCGGTGCAAGGTACGGGCTGTCCGTCTCCAGGAGCAGAGATTCCAGCGGTGCGTATTCTACGACTTCCACCAGTTTTCTTGCATTCTTAAAGGTCAGTACACCACCGATACCGAGGGAAAGCCCCATATTCAGGTATTCCCGCGCCATCTCTTTTCCGTAAGAAAAACAGTGTACCACACCGCCGATATCCCCGGCGTGAAGCCGTTTCATGGTATCCAGCGTATCTTTTGCCGCGTCACGGCTGTGGATGATAAACGGGAGTTTTTCTTCTCTTGCCACTTCCAGCTGCCGCTCAAACCAGCAGATCTGTTTTTCGTGGTTTTCTTTATCCCAGTAATAGTCCAGACCGATCTCTCCTACTGCCACCGTCTTGTCCATCTGGCAGATCTGATGCATCTGCCGGATCTTCTCTTCGTCCAGTGCTCCCACATCATCCGGATGGACACCCACCGCACCATAGATATATGGATATCGTTCCATCAGATCCAGAGTACGGTTCCAGCCTTCTACTTCCGCGCATACATTGATCACTCTGCCGATGCCCTGCGCAGGCAGGGCATCCAACAGTTCTTTTCGGTCTTCATCAAAAGCCTCATCATCATAATGTGCATGACTTTCAAATATCATGTCGGTTCACTCTTTCTAGCAGATCTCTGCGCCTGCAGGCATCTTCTTTTCCGGAACCATCAAAGAGAGGTTGCCGTCCGCATCTTCCGCACATAACAGCATACCTTCAGAAAGTACACCTGCCAGTTTTGCAGGTTTCAGGTTCACCAGAACCATGACTTTCTTTCCTACCATCTCTTCTGCGGTATAGTGTCCTTTGATACCGGATACGATCTGTTTTACCTGGCTGCCGATCTTCACCTGAGAGCACAGCAGTTTTCTTGATTTTTTCACTTCTTCGCAGGCGATGATCTCACCAACCTGGAACTGCATTTTTCCGAAATCATCGAAGGTGATCTCTTCTTTTGCATCGATATCAACCACCGGCTCTTCCGGTACTTCCGGTTTTGCCTGTGCAGCTTTCATAGCTTCTACTTTTTCCAGAATTTCTTTCAGATCCAGACGCTGGAACAGGATCTCCGGTTTGTCTGTTACTTTATTTCCTGACGGATACAGACCGAACTGATCCAGTTCTTCGTAAGATCTCTTTTCTCCGTTTAACTGAGCCAGGATCTTTTCTGTGGTTTCCGGCATGAAGGATTCCAGCAGAGAAGCACCGATGGTGATACTTTCTACCAGGTTGTACAGAACTTCTGCCAGACGGTCTTTCTTCGCTTCGTCTTTTGCCAGTGCCCACGGCATGGTCTCGTCAATGTATTTGTTGCAGCGTTTGAACAGGTTGAAGATCTCTGTGATAGAATCTGCCACACGCAGGTCTTCCATCTTGGCAGCTACTTTTGCCTTGGTTCCTGTTACAACTGCTTTCAGATCAGCGTCTACGTCTTCTTCCACACCTGTTTTTGTTACCACACCGTTAAAATATTTGTTGGACATGGAGATGGTACGGTTTACCAGGTTACCCAGGGTGTTGGCCAGATCAGAGTTCAGTCTCTCTACCATCAGCTCCCAGGTGATCACACCGTCGTTTTCAAACGGCATCTCATGCAGAACGAAATAACGGACAGCATCTACACCGAAGAAGTCTACCAGATCATCGGCATAGATCACATTTCCTTTGGATTTACTCATCTTGCCATCGCCCTGTAACAGCCACGGATGACCAAATACCTGTTTTGGCAGAGGCAGATCCAGAGCCATCAGGAAGATCGGCCAGTAAATCGTATGGAAACGGATGATATCTTTACCGATCAGATGCAGGTCTGCCGGCCAGTTTTTGTTGAACAGTTCGGAACTGTTGCCGTCGCAGTCATAGCCGATACCGGTGATGTAGTTGGTCAGTGCATCCAGCCATACATAAGTTACATGTTTCGGATCAAAGTCTACCGGTATACCCCAGCTGAAGGAAGTACGGGATACACACAGATCCTGCAGTCCCGGAAGCAGGAAGTTGTTCATCATCTCGTTCTTTCTGGATACCGGCTGGATGAACTTCGGATGTTCGTTAATATATTTGATCAGGCGCGGAGCGTATTTACTCATTTTAAAGAAATATGCTTCTTCTTTTGCCGGTGTACACGGACGTCCGCAGTCCGGACATTTTCCGTCTACCAGCTGAGACTCTGTGAAGAAGGATTCGCACGGGGTACAGTACATTCCTTCGTAATGTCCTTTGTAGATATCTCCCTGATCGTACAGCTTTTTGAAAATCTTCTGTACCTGTTTTTCATGATAATCATCTGTGGTACGGATGAACTTGTCATAAGAAGTGTTCATCAGATCCCAGATTCTCTTGATCTCTGTAGATACGTTATCTACATATTCCTTCGGTGTGATACCTGCTTCTTCGGCTTTCAGCTCGATCTTCTGACCGTGCTCATCCGTACCGGTCTGGAAGAATACATCGTATCCCTGCTGTCTTTTGAAGCGGGCGATACTGTCTGCCAGTACAATCTCGTAGGTATTACCGATGTGGGGTTTGCCGGATGTGTAGGCAATCGCCGTTGTCATATAAAATTTTTCTTTTGCCATGTTTGGTTCCTCCTTGCTCACGCATACTATGAGAAACACGCTCCGCGAGTTTCTCAAGTTATCGCGGCAGTCGCCAAGGTCTCGTGCAAGCACGGACTTTGGCTCGTTGCTCGCGTAAAAAAACCGCCTTCTTACTGTTTGTAAGAAGACGGATATGATACCGTGTTACCACTTCTCTTCGTCTCTTTCTCACGAAAGAAACCTCGCCAAGTACTGCTGTACTGCTATACTCTGCCGCTATAACAGGCGGATCCTGTCGCAGCCTAACCTTCCGGCTCGGTGCGCCTCTCAGAAGCCATCTTCCATTCACCTTGTCACTTCCCTCTCAGTCTCCGGGAATTCTCTGTAATGACAGTCGTGCATGTACTCTCTTCGTCACGGTGTTTTTGTTTATGACTATAGTTTATCGTAGCATATACGTTTGTATTTGTAAAGTCTGTAAATTTTACTTCTTCAGATATTTTCTCACTTCTTCTGCTGAGCGGTTCAGCACCAGTTCTTCCGGAAAGTCCAGTTTTGTCAGCAGTTCTCTTGCCATATCGAATTCCCCGATCAGTGTATCAAAGTGGGCATCGCTGTCCATCACGACCGGTACCTGATATTTTTTGCAGTAGTTTAACATGATCGTATCGTTCTCCACCGCATGGATACGGCTGCAGCCGGGATCCATGGAATGGTTATTCAGTTCCAGGATCTTTCCGTATTCTTTTGCTCCCTGTACCAGTGCCTCGTAGTCCACTTCATATCTTCCGTCATCCGGATGACCGATGATATTGACGCATGGATTCTTCATGGCGTTCAGATACGCTTCCGTGTTCTCCTGACAGCTTCCCGGCCCCATGCACGGGGTATGCAGGCTGGCAATGATGATATCCAGTTTTTCCATCGTCTTTTGCGGAAGATCTACGGTTCCTTTCGCATCCAGAATATTGACCTCAGACCCCAGCACCAGCTCGATGCCGTACAGTTCTCTCGGCACGATCCGCAGATTGTCAAAATAAAACAGATGACAGGTTCCCGGCATCTTCGGTGCATGTTCCGTGATTCCCAACATCTCCAACCCTTTATCGGAGGCTGCTTTTGCCATCTCTCTTAACGTGGAGTACGCGTGTCCGCTGACGATTGTATGAGTGTGTAAGTCCAGGACCGAATTGTATTTCATAATGATAATTCCTCTTTTCTCTGTTTGTTGCCACATGATTATAATGATGTTAAGATATCGGATTGTTCCGTACTTCGTACTCTCACAATCCTCAAAAACATTCGCAATCCGCTCATTTTTCTTCGAAAAATGGCTACTTACTCATGTTTTTGGCGGGCCCCAAGTTCAGAAATCTTCCTGCAAGCAAGCTTGCGTCAGATTTCAGACCTTTTGACCCTGATATCTTATCATGTTCCGGTCTTTTCTACAACCTGTCATACACACACGTTGTCCACATTTACCAACATTTATACCTGATTTTTTCCACATTTTACAGAACTTTATTCACACCAGAGGCATATTCTGCGACTTCTTCATCTGTCTCTTTCTCTGCTTTTCTGCATTTCCCCGTCAGAAAACACATCACTCCCCACAAAAAGACCCCCAGCAGACTGATCCATTTTCCTGCAGAAATTCCCGGGGCGTGGTAGGTGATCGTCACCCAGTGTTCCCCGCTTACCAGCCGGCAGCCCAGAAACGTCGTGTTGACTTTCTCCGTCACGACCTCTCTCCCGTCCACTTTGATCTCCAGATGACTGTCGTACGGGATCGATGTGATCAGATAGCCGTCCTGCTCCATCTCGATACTGCCGCTAATCTGGTTTCCCTTTGTTGCGTTCCGATCCGGTGTGAATGTGGACCGGTACAGAGAATCATCTTCCAACACTGTCGTATCGCTGACATAGCTTTTCAGGTTACAGATCTGATACGTTCCCTCACTCAGCGTCACTTTTACCTTTTTCTGATCTGCGGAAAGCTTCATGACATAAGTAAATGTCGTGTTGCCATTATAATACAGATGGCTTTTTGCCGTCAGCTTATTCCGTATCCCGTTGATCACGATGCTCACATCCCGGTTCGGATGTTCATTTTCCACATCGAATTGCAGATACAGGATCTGTTCTTTCCCGGATGTCTCCCCTTCCACAGAAAGTGTTGCTTTCTGCTCTTTTTTTGTTTTGATCTTCCAGGAATCGTCTTCCTTTGTCACTCCATGCTTCGCCGTAAACGTCACGTTTGTTTCCTGTATACCCTTCGTTTTCGTAACCCCATGCTCTGCGATATTTTCCTCATCTGTCACGGCATACTGCATCAGCATCGTCTGGTTGTAAGGAAATTCCATCGTCTGATATGTTTTTTCTGAAAGAATCTGGCTGGTTCCGTAGATCACCGGTGCAGCCGCCTCCTGTACCTCCGTCGTGAAGCTCTCCCCGTCTTCACTCCGTCCGATCACATATTTGACTCCCATAAATTTCTGAAACAGCGGATTGGCCGAGGCGGACTGCATCAGCCCGTTTCGAAACGGCTGTTCCACCTGAAAAACATTGTCCCGAAACTTCTGATACTCTGCATTATAGGCAGAAGAATATACCGAAGTCGTCATCTGGCGCATATCCCAGATTCGGTTTACGTTATCCTTTCGCTTCTTGGCAACTCCGCTTTGCTCCGCCCGGTACAGACCGGTCTCTCCGTCCAGCGCATCTCGCACGGCATCCTGCCAGGCACTGTCTGTGATCTCCTGATAATCTTCTTTCTGCACCAGATTGCCTGCCTTTCCGTTCACCGCATGATTGATCAGCACCAGGCATACCAGTGCCGGGACAAGAAGTAGGAACGGGCGTTTCCACTTCTGAAAGATCAGGAAGAAGAAAAACAGTGCTGCGCTTTCGAACAGGATCAGCTGATAATTCTGCGCCCTCGATCCGTCCCCCTGCAGATAAAGTGCCAGCAGACTGACCCCCACCGTACCGCCAAATATGAATGCTCCTTTCCATCTTCCTATTTCCCCGTTTTTCATACGGTTCAAAAACACTGCCGTAAGATAACAGAAAAATGGCAGGAACGGAATCAGTGACTTATACCGCACATACAGCATCCCGTTAAATCCCCAGGCAAATACGGGAACCGTCAGAAGTGCCACGCAGACCACCGATACCACCCGCTCCCGGATCGATCCACACACGATTCCACCAAGCAAAACCGCCACCAGAATAACCGTCAGCCCCACACTGTAAGCGCCGTACAATGAACTTTCCAGCTGCAGCTTCGGCATCAGCAGTTCTTTCAGGTTCTGGCTTTTCGAACTTCCGCTTCGCTGCAGGATCGCATATGCCGTAGGAACCAGCAGTACCCCGGCTGAAAGTACCGCCACGATCATCGGAACCAGGAATCCGAACAGTTTTCTCTTTCGGATCCCTTTGGGATAACCATACCAGCCGTATAAAAATAGCGCTGCCATTCCCGCGATGCTGAAATAAAAACTGGTCAGAATCATCAGAAACACACCCAGGGTATACAGACCTGGTTTTCCTTTTTCCCAGTACCTATCCACACCCAGAAACGTCATCAGTAAGAATGGCATATACTGCACAAACATAATCTGATGACAGGACTGGTAGATCATCGGCCCCGCCAGTAAAAACAGGACTGCCACGCCCAGTGCAATCTCTGTGGAAAATCTCCGTTTTTTCAGCCAGCCGTACAGCAGGCAGACGGAAGCCGCCAGACAGATCACACTGGCAGCCATCAGATAATCGCTCATTTTCACAAACGGAAGCAGATAGGCGATCAGCACGATCGGATTATACAGCCCGTAATAGGAAAAATTGTAAATATTCTGCCCGCCGCCGATGTTCGCCGCGTATTCCGGGAAAAACTGTCCCGTCTGATAAAACTGCTGCCGGAAATACTCCGGGAACACGCTGTGCTGACTGATCCAGTCCATATTTGCCCCGAAAACACCGTATCTTCCGGCAAAAAACCAGCACGCCGCCACAGTCAGAACAGCCAGTGCAACGTAACATGCCAGTCCGCAAATTCTCTCTTTTGCATTACTCTTTTTCATAACTGGAACTCCTTACGATATAGATCGGGCGATGTTTGGATTCCAGATAGGTTTTCGAGAGATACTCTCCCATGATTCCCATGCAGAGCAGTTGGATCCCTCCCATAAACAGGATCACGCAGACCATCGAAGGCCAGCCCGCCACCGGATCTCCCCAGATCAGCGTTCGGATCACCAGAAACAATATCATTAAAAACGATACCCCGCAGAATACCACGCCGAGCACTGCTGCCACCGACAGCGGAGCCACAGAAAATCCGGTAATTCCCTCCAGAGAATATTTAAAAAGCTGGCGCAGGGACCACTTGGTCTCTCCCGCAGACCGCTCCACATTCTCATATTCCAGCCATTCGGTCCTGAACCCTACCCAGCTGAAGATTCCTTTCGAAAACCGGTTATACTCACTCATCTGCAACACGGCATCTACCATCTTCCGGCACATGATCCGGTAATCTCTGGCACCGTATACCAGCTGCGTTTTTGAGATTTTGTTAATAAATTTATAGAAGTTTTCCGATAAAAACGAGCGGATCACCGGCTCCCCGGTTCGGTCGGAGCGTCTGGTGGCGACGCTGTCACAGATTCCGCTTTTGACCATCTCATACATCTTCGGCAACAGTTCCGGCGGATCCTGCAGATCCACATCCATCACCACCACATAATCTCCCTTTGCCTTACAGAGTCCCGCGTAAATCGCAGCTTCTTTTCCGAAATTTCTCGAAAAAGAAAGATACTGGCAGCGCGCATCCTTCTCTGACAATTTCTTCATCTCCGAAAGTGTCGCATCCTGTGATCCGTCATCCACAAAGATCAGTTCACAGTCCGCATCTATCGCATCCATCACCGGACACATATGTTCATAATAGATCGGTATGGTCTCTTCTTCGTTCCAACAGGGAACAATCACTGATATCAGGTTCATACTCTCACTCCTCTTTCCGTTTCAGAACGTATACTTATCCATTTTATTCCTTCGATTCAGCATTGTACCCCCTGTTTCTTAAAATTAACGAAAGAAAATTCCTAAGATTTCTAAAGATTTTTTTACAATCTGTAAAATTCCTGTATAATGAGGAGCAGAAAGTTACCGGGCAATATCCGGTACCATGCAATTGCAAATGCAGAGTCTGGACGATCAGAGATTTTATGAAAAACGGAGGGAAACATATGGAGCAGCAAACCACACAGGTTCTTGTCGTAGACGATAACCCGGAAATTCGTGATATCATACATGTTTTACTGGAAGGGGAAGATATCCGGGTGACAGAGGCTGCCGATGGCAGTTCAGCCCTTCATTTTCTGGAAAAAGGCAGTTTTGATCTGATCATTCTCGATATCATGATGCCGGGGTTAAACGGGTACGAAACCTGCCAGAAGATCCGGCAGCTGACCAACGTACCGATCCTGTTTTTAAGCGCCAGAACCTCTGACAGCGATAAACTTATGGGCTTTTCCAGTGGCGGGGACGATTACCTTGCAAAACCCTTTTCCTATACGGAACTTCTCGGACGCACCAGAGCGCTGATTCGCCGTTACCGGATCTATCAGGGAAAATCCCCGACTGCCGGACAGTCAGCATCCAATCTGTTGACTTGCGGCGATCTGTGCCTGGATCCCCGGTCGGAAAAGGTGACGCTGCATCAACATCCGGTGGATCTCACTTCCACAGAGTATCTGCTTTCCAACCGCAGACAGATTTTCTCTCCTCAGCGCCTTTATGAAGCCGTCTGGGAAGAGCCTTACTATTACGGCGCCGGCAACACGATTACCGTCCATATCCGGAATCTGCGTCAGAAGATCGAACCGGATCCGTCGAATCCGGTTTACATAAAAACCACATGGGGAAGGGGGTATCACTGTGATTAAGATTCAGCATATACGTACTAAACTCCTGCTTCTTCTTTTTGCCTCTGCTCTGCTCTGCCTCGGTCTTTTTCATACTCTGTGGGCAAACAAATGGTATGTTCTTCACGTGATTACAGAAACAAATCTTCCCATAATGCTCCCTGTTCCACAGCCGGATGAAAATTTCTGGACCATGCTTGGAACAGAGGCTCTGAACTACGATATTCCTGATTCTGAATCGGATACAGAAGCCGTGGAAAAACTGCAGTCCTTATTTGATCGGTTGGATGATTACACCGGTCTTTATGTCTATGGCCTGGAAGATGGTATCTACCGGGCCGGTCAGTATCCCCGCTGTATGGGCAAAGAACGCTTTCGGTTCTTCTTCGATGTCGGATATAGTCTGACTGACGGGGTGACCGAACAACGGCATGAAAAGAATACAGAATTCAAAAATGGCTACGCGACCGTGATTGTCACCTTTTACCACAGTTCCATATTTATCTTTCCTTACTTTCTGTTCTCTTTGTTTCTGTCGGTCGGTCTGTTCCTTCTGATCCTGCTGTTTTTTATCAACCGGAAAATGAAGCAGGTGGTACTTCTAAAGCAGGAGATTCTTCGCATGTCCGCCGGTGATCTCTCCACTCCGCTTGTATCTTCCGGTGCAGACGAGATCGGTGTTCTCTCCCGGGAACTTGACCATCTCCGTCTCACCCTCGATCAGAATATCCGTCAGGAACAGGAAGCACACCAGTCCAACCGGGAACTGATTGCCGCCCTCTCCCACGATCTTCGCACCCCGCTGTCTGTTCTCCACGGGTATCTGGACATCCTGCACTTAAACCGGAATCCCGAGATGCAGAATACCTATGTCACCCGCTGCCTGCAAAAAACCGATGATATCCGCAGGCTCACCGACCGGATGTTTGAATATGCGCTGGTGTACGACGCGTCCGAACCGGAACAGATCCGGATGATTTCTTTTTCACTTTCCCGGCTTCTCGAACTTTTTCGGGAACAGATGGATTTTCTGGAACTTGCCGGGTTTCACACGGATATATCTTTTCCGGATGCTGACACTTCCGACATTACCACCCCGGACGCACTTACGATTCAGGCAGACCCGGAGCTTTGCAAGCGGATCCTGAATAATCTGTTTTCCAATATTCTGAAATATGGCAGCAAACAGGAAACAGTCACGCTTTCCATGCAACTTCCGCCGGAAATCAACAAAGATGCTGCGCTGTGTCTTGCCTTAAAAAATACTGTGAAACCGGAACATTCCGCAGTAGAAAGCAACCGCATCGGTCTCAAGAGCAGTACGCGGAATATGGAGCGGATGGGTGGAAAGCTTGTAGTTTTCCAGACAGATACGCTCTTCGAGGTAACGCTATCCTTCCCGGTCACCGCTCCGTAATCTCTGGTATCAGACACCTTTCATTCTTGATAAATTTTCACCAAAAAAGGCACGAAACCGTCAGATTTTTCTGATCCCGACAGCTTCGCGCCTTTCTTTTTTCTGTTTTTATTTTCAGTCTTTATTAAATACTTCTCTGTTCAGGCTGCCTTCCTGATGGCATACGATCGTTGTACATACAGCATCACCGGTGATGTTGACTGCGGTACGGATCATATCCAGGATACGGTCGATACCCATGATCAGGGCGATACCTTCGGTCGGAAGTCCTACGGAATTCAGTACCATCGCCAGAGTCACCAGACCAACGCTTGGCACACCGGCTGTACCGATAGATGCTAGAGTGGCAGTTACGACTACGGTTGCCAGGTTACCCATGGTAAGGGGAATGCCGTAGGCCTGAGCGATAAATACTACTGCCACGCCCTGCATAATGGATGTTCCGTCCATGTTAATGGTTGCACCCAGAGGGATAGTAAAAGAAGATATCTGCTTAGATACACCCATTTTCTTACTCAGCGTGTCGATGGACATAGGGATCGTCGCATTGGATGTTGCTGTGGAGAATGCAAATCCCATAACCGGCAGAAATTTCTTGATAAACTTGAATGGATTCAGTCTGGTGAAAACAAACAAAAGGATCTGATATACTACCAGACACTGGATCGCCAGAGCCAGTGTTACATTGCCCATATATTTTAACATCGGAGCAAATGCGGAGAATCCAACCGTTGCAAAGGTACGTGCGATCAGACAGAACACGCCGATCGGTGCGACCTTCATGATCGCCATGGTCATCTCCATCATCACATCGTTAAACTGGCTGAAGAAGTTTGCTACAACCGAACCTCTGGTTCCCAGTTTTGCCAGCATGATACCCACAAACAGGGCAAATACGATGATCGGCAGCATATCGCCGTTCGCCATGGACTGTACCGGGTTTTTCGGGATGATATTTAACAGAGTATCCACCAAGCTGGTGGCTTCTGTAGTGGAAGATACGGTTCCTTTCTGAACAGCATCCATATCAAGACCCCGGCCCGGATTGATCAGCAGAGCACTTCCCAGGGCCACGCATACAGCCAGGGCTGTGGTTACCAGATAGAATCCGATGGTTTTTACACCAACTTTTCCCAGAGTCTTGGTATCTCCGATGGCCATACTTCCGCAGATCAGAGAGCAGAATACCAGAGGTACAACCAGCATCTGCATCAAACGGATGAATCCCTGTCCAACCACATAGAGAACCCCTTCTACGATGACGGTATCTTTGATATAACTGGAAGGAATCCAGTAATGGATCACAACTCCAAACAGAGCTCCGATCAGCAGTGCGATGAAGATCTGCGTAGACAGACCAATTTTCTTCTTTGTTTTTTCTGCAGTATTTTTTGCCATTATTCCAACCCTCCTGTCTCATCCAGATATTCTTTCAGGGCTGCCTTCCAGTCTTTCGGCTCTTCGATGCCGGTCAGACGAAGCATCATGTTGTCCAGAACAGAGTATGTCGGGCGCGCAGAATCCTCGATCACAACCGGATACAGATCCAGTTCTCCGGCTTTTCCGGAATACTCAAGAATCGTTCTTGCAAATTCATATCTACTGCAGCTTCCCGGGCAGACCACATGGTACAGACCATACTCTTCATTATCAATAAAATAACGGATCACCTTCGCCAGTTCTTTCGCACTGGTCGGCGCCGCATACTGGTTGTTCGGCACTTCCATCGTCTTTCCCTGTCCCACATTGCGAAGCACTTCATCCACAAAATCTCTTCCGATTCCATAGATCCAGGAGCTTCGGATGATCACAAACCGGTTTAACAGCTGGGTTAAAATCTTTTCTCCCGCTTCTTTTGATTTTCCATAGATCGTTCTCGGATGCACATTGTCAAATTCATTATACGGAACCCGCGATTCCTTATCAAAGACATCATCAGTAGAAATCTGTATCACTTTCGCATTGACCTCATTGGCAGCCAGTGCCACATTTCTCACACCGATCGCATTGACACGATACGCTTCATCTACATTGTTTTCACATTCCTGTACATCGGTCAGGCCTGCACAGTTGATCACAACATCCGGACGGTTGACATGTACAAACTGTGTAACCTCATCAATCTTTGTGATATCCACTTCCTCGATATCCGTCGGCAGCAACTGGTATTCCACGCCTTCAAGCAGATCGAGCAGTGCGGTTCCGATATGTCCCTCCGCACCGGTAATCCATATTTTCTTCATCTTGTTCCTCCCATTACTTTTCCGGGGTTTCCCTGAGAGATCTGAACATCTGTAATTGCACGCACATGATTGTTGCAGATATTCAGACTGGTTGACAGTTTCCTGTTTCTTACGCTTCTTCATTGTGGTTTTCTTACAATCTCATCACGTGATCATTCTTGCCACAAAATCGCCTTTGCATACCATCCCCTCCGCAGAAGCTGTCACTGTCAGCTCCCTTCGTATACAACATCACTAAAAAGGTCCACCGGACCTTTTGTCGTATGCTTGGCAACGAAAATAGCGACTTGCCTCCCGGCAAGCCGCTAAACATACTTTATTTTACCTGTATTCTGTCGGAAAGTCAATATTTTACATTTTAGTTTCTGTTTACTCTTAGATTTCCTTCCAGATAATCTCATTTGCTTCCATATGCAGATCAAAGCTTGTTCCGTCACCCTTGTAAACAGTGGTATCCTGCGGTTCATAGGTATTGTTTACGATACAGTATTTACCATTCTTTACATAGGCATGTACTTCTACGTTGTAGTTGCTGCTGAACCAGCGATGCAGGTTTTCTTCATCGTGTGCAGCCCACAGGATCGCACGGTACAGCACACGGCTGTTTTCAAAGCTGTATGGCAGACCGCTGATATAGACGCCTCTTCCTTCTCCAAAAGAGTTGACTGCCATCTGCACTTCTTTATCAATCTGGCGGATGATCGTAGTATCCGGCAGAGCATACATGTTTTTCTTTCCTTCTCCGAAGTCCACATCTCCCTTGCAGTCCTCAGTGATAAAGTGGGTATGCTCTTCCCAGTTGTATTTGTCTTTGTTCAGGTCAAATCCATTTTCGCGTTCCACTCCAAGAACACTTCTTAACTGAATGTATTTGCCTTCCCACTGATGACCGGTCGGCTCACCGATTCCGATAAATCCGCCGCCATTGTATACAAATTCATTGATTGCAGAAACAATCGTCTCATCTGTCCAGTTATCTCCGCCGGTATAGGCCGTATCGCCGTCTCCCACGTTCAGGATGACATCGATATCTTTGAGCATCTCCGGATCCTTGCGGATATCATCAAAGGTGATAAAGCGCACGTCAAACGGTGCGCCACTCAGCGCTTCCATGATTCCGGCATAGGAATAATTCTGTTTGTGGTAAATTGCATGATGAACCATGTGATTGCCCCATGCACGCATCTTGCCCCAGCAGTTTAATACGGCTACGGTTTTTACACAGTACGGTGTGGTTCCTTTAATATTTTCATACAGGGTACGGAATTCCTTGCAGACACTTTCCACATAATCGATAAATTCCGGGAACTGTACCGCCAGTTTCAGGTATCCGCCGTAACCGATACGGTCGATCGGTTTTCTTAAGATCGCACGACGCGCGGTTACCCAGTTGACTTTTGCTTCTTTTACCGGATCTCCACCCTCATGGAAGGTATCCGGGAAGAAATACGGAAGGAAACGTCCCTCGGTATATTTGACACCAGGAATATCACTGATCAGACGAAGCGTCGCTCCATTTCCCACAGAACCTACCACGGCGTCCAGTCCTACGGACTTGAACTCATCCATAAACGGCTCCATACCGATCCAGTGATCGCCGAGGAACATCATGGCTTCTTTTCCATACTCATGCACGATATCCACAAACTCTTTTGCAAGCTTCGTGACTTCTTTTCTCTGGAACGCGGTAAAATCCATGAATTCCTTGGACGGAATCCGGTACATGTTATTCATGTAACCCTGATCAATGATAAATTCCGGACGGAACTTATAACCTACTTCCTGTTCAAACTGTTCCAGAATATACGGACTTACCGATGCAGAATAACCATACCAGTCTACATATTTCTCTCTCGCCAGCTCATCAAAGATCAGTGTAAACTGATGGAAAAATGTAGTAAAACGAACCACATCCACATACGGATGGCTCTCCAGGAATTTTCTCAGACGTTTCTTGGAGTATTCTTTTGTCTTCGGCTGACGGACATCAAACGTGATCTGTTTTTCCACACCCTGCCAGTCATTAGTCACCGCATTATACATATGAACCGGATCCCACATAATATAAGCCAGAAAACTTACCGTATAATCATGAAAAGCCTTCGCCGGTTTGATGGTCACATCACCGGTCTCCTCACTGTAACTCCACTCTGTCACCGGAACCACTTTTCCTGTCGTACGGTCAATAACTTCCCACCATCTCTGGATATCATCATGCGAATTTACCTTTAACATATCCGGATACAGATGATCCATCAGATGAATCGACAGCTCACCCTTTGTCGCTGTATGGAACGATGTCATAATATACATCTGCTGAATCTCATCCGGATTCGCTTTCGCCCATACATTATCTTTTCTGGTTGTATAATATGTTGCGTATACCTTCGCATCCACCTTCTTCAGTTCTTCCGGGTAATCCGTTCCGTCACAGTCACGGATCGCATCCGCCCCCCACCGTTTCACCAGCTCCAGTGTCTCCGGTACGACATCCACATCAGTCGGAATCGTTACTCTGCCCGTTGTACACTCTTTACCCATAACACACACCTCTCCCTTTCTTTATTATCACTCTCGGAACCTTATCAATTCCGCTTATATCCAATCCCAAATCATAAATCACCAGAAATAACTGCCGACAATGACCTTTTCCCCTATCTGTCTCTCACTGCCGGCAGTCCTATTCCAGTCTGCATCAGACAGGCGGCTGTTTCCCGTCCGCTGCACTAAATTCATTATATCCAATCCCCACCATTCTTTCTATGCTACTTTTGTTCCAAACATTAGATATCTTGCGGTATAAGCGATTCTTTGCTATACTGACATATATAAATGGAAAAATTTCATCCACTGTTTTCCCCAGATGAAATTATACTTCATTTTCATACTAGTGTTGTCCACCCGACAGTAATGTTGCAGCATAACCGCTGTCAGAAATTGAACACCTGCTTCTGGAGACAGACAGCCTTTTGCTGGTGTCCTTAGCAAAGATGAAATCCGGCACCTACGCAGACTTTCGCGAGGGTCAGCCGACCCTCGTGAACATAGTCGGAGTTGGTGACTAGTTCATATTTGCGTTACCAGCGGTTGTCTGTCCCCAGAAGCAGGTGCTCAATTTCGTCCGTCTATCAACTAACCTACAAGGAGGCTTTCACATGTCCACCCTATCCTATTCCTTAACAGACTTATCCCCCGAACACCAGCCGCCCCACCAACACCTCCGCTACGTAACCTCCTCCTCCTTCGGCTCCGACTGGAACGGTGTCCTCCACTCCCACGACTGCACCGAACTCTTCTACGTAACCGACGGCGAAGGATGGCTGTGCACCGATGAAACCCAGATCCCCCTGCGAAAAAACAACCTCGTCATCGTCAATCCCAAAGTCCACCACACCGAGCGCTCCTCACCGGAAAAGAAAATGCACTATATTGTGCTGGGAATCGATAACCTACAGTTTCGCTTCCACGAAGGAGAAACCTTCTCCCCCTTCCAGATCTTCCAGCTCTCCTCCCACCGGGAAATGATCCTCTCACTCCTGCACACGATCCTGGAAGAACTACAAAAAAAACAGACTTCCTATGAGGAAGTCTGCCAGCATTATCTGTCCATTCTGCTTCTGCAGCTCCACCGGATCACCGGAAAAGAATTCTCCTTTGCGCCGCCAACCGATATCCCCTATGAATGTCAGCGTGCCAAAGCCTACATCGAAGAACACTTCCACGAACCGGTAACACTCGAGCGGATCGCAGCCATCGTCCACTGGGATAAATTCTATCTCTCTCATCAGTTTTCTGCTGCCTTCTCCGTCTCACCGATCAACTACCTGCTGCAACTGCGGATCACCCACAGCAAACGATTGTTGTGTGACACCGACTACTCCATCACACAGATCGCCGAGTCCAGCGGATTTTCTTCGCAGAACTATTTTACACAGGCATTCAAAAAACTGGTAGGTGTCTCTCCAAGAGCCTATCGTCAGAAGCACCAGAAATAAATAGTCCAGCTATACACACAGCCACTCCATCACCACAGCAGCTTCTGAATTTCTTAGATTCTTGCAACTCCCGTATCTCTTGCAGCCTTCGCAACTGCCTCGGCAACTGCCTTTGCCACCCGTTTGTCAAATGGATTGGGAATGATATACTCTGCATTTCTCTCCTCATCCGTGATAATATTTGCGATCGCATATGCAGCGGCTACCTTCATCTCATCGTTGATATCGCTCGCTCTCACATCCAGCGCGCCACGGAAGATACCCGGGAATGCCAGTACATTATTGATCTGGTTCGGGAAGTCACTTCTTCCGGTTCCGATCACAGCTGCACCTGCAGCCTTTGCCTCTTCCGGCATAATCTCCGGTGTCGGGTTTGCCATCGGGAAAAGAATCGGATTCGGAGCCATTGTGCGAACCATTTCCTGTGTCACCGTTCCCGGTGCGGATACACCGATAAATACGTCTGCCCCCTTGATCACATCTGCCAGACTTCCTTTTTCCATGTTCCGGTTGGAGATCTCAGCCATTTCTTCTTTTTCTTTGTTCAGTCCTTCACGGCCTTTGTAGATCGCACCCTTCCGGTCACACATGATCACATTTTTCAGACCCATGCTGATCAGCAGTTTGATGATCGCGATACCGGCTGCACCTGCTCCGGAAGTTACTACTTTGATCTCATCGATCTTCTTTCCGACTACTTTCAGCGCATTGAGCATAGCTGCCATTGTTACTACTGCGGTTCCATGCTGGTCATCGTGGAAAATCGGAATATCACAACACTCTTTTAACTTGCGCTCGATCTCAAAACAACGCGGTGCAGAGATATCTTCCAGATTGACTCCACCGAAACTTCCTGCCAGCAGGCTGACGGTCTTTACGATCTCGTCCACATCTTTGGTGCGCACACACAACGGAAATGCATCCACATCGCCAAATGCCTTGAACAGACAGCATTTTCCTTCCATAACCGGCATACCTGCCTCCGGTCCGATATCACCCAGTCCCAGTACGGCACTTCCGTCTGTAACGACCGCTACCATGTTGTGACGACGGGTATATTTATAAGAAAGATCCACATCCTCTGATATTTTGATGCAGGGTTCCGCAACACCCGGTGTATAGCAGACAGCCAGATCTTCCGGAGTATCCAGTTTTGCACGACTAATCACTTCGATTTTTCCAGCCCATTTTTCGTGTTCCTGTAAAGCGAATTCTTTGTTATCCATGTTTCTCCTCCTGCATATATTATTATTTCATTTTTTCCATTAGTATTTTACTTTGTTTCAAAAAAAGATGCAATCAAAAACAACAGAATGAGAAAAAATGTCAGAAAAGAATCCGTCATATCGCATTTTCTTCCGCTCTACAGATAACTCTCTTTCTTATTCAACTCTTTTCTCAGATAATCTCCTATCCCGGTAATAGCCAATAAGGTTACAACAAGAAACGCCCCGGGAATCAGAATGATCCACCAGCCATCGGTGAGCAATGCTTTTTCCGACAGTGACAGCATGCTTCCCCAGGAGATGATCTCCAGTGGCAACCCGATCCCCATAAAGCTCAGCGTAGATTCTTCCACAATCGCACTTCGAATATTCATAACTACCATGAACATAATAGAAGATAAAAAGTTGGGGGCAAGATGTTTCCGGAGAATATAGAAAAAGCCGCCACCCATACATCTGGCTGCAACTACATATTCATTGCTTCTTAGCTGACGTACTTCTGTTCTTACTACTTTCGCTATACTGGTCCAGCTTGTAACTCCTATAACCAACGACAGACTCAGCACATTTGCCTTCCCCAGAATCGCCTGCAGAAAAATAACCAAAAGCAGATTGGGAATGCTCAGCAAAATCTCTGTCATTCTCATGAGTAACATGTCCAGCCATTCCGGAGCCAGGCCACTGACAGTTCCAAAGATAATCGCAATACTGGTTGATATCATTGTTGCCACAAATCCTATAAACAACGACTGTCGTCCACCGTACCATATCATGGAGAAAATATCTCTCCCCATGGTATCTGTCCCAAACAGAAATTCCCTGCATGGAGCAACGGTATAATTTTTCAGATCCATATAGGACGGATCTTTTGGCATGATCCATTTACAGAACAGACATCCACCAGCGATTATCAGAAGAACAATGACAGACAGCCAGGGAACTCCCTGATACCATCTGTTTTCTTTTTCCGGTGCCTGACGTTCCAGAAGTTCCGGTCTTACACCGACAATTTCAAACGGATCATTCATGTTCCCTCACCTCCTGTATATCCGGCTGTCTGCTGATGCGGATGCGCGGATCGATTCGCTCATTGAGAATCTGTGCTGCCATATTACAGACAATCACTATGATTCCGGACAGCAGACTGACCACCATCAGCAGATTGTAGTCCTTATAGCGAGCACTTTCATATGCCAGCGTGCCGATTCCCGGATAGGAAAAAACAGTCTCCACCACATACGTTCCACCCATGATATGTGCTACGGAAATTGCCATAATGCTCAGATACGACGGCATAATATTTCTCAGACAATGTGTGATCATGATCTGTGATTTTTTCATTCCCTTTGCCTTCGCCAGCAGCACGTAATCCGCACGGACTTCATCCAGCATTTTGTTTCGGACCATATAGCCATAATACCAGAGATGTTCTGTCACGATAACCGCTAATGGAAGAATCATATGCACGATACGATCGGAAAGATTGTTTTCCTGCCCCACCGCATATGCTCCTGAGCTTGGCAGCCATCGAAGAGAAACAGAAAACACAAGAATCAGTACCAGAGCCAGCCAGAACTCCGGTACACAGCTGATTACCGTTCCCACTTTACAGATCATCCGGTCTGTCCATCCGCCCTCTTTCCATGCACATACAATGCCCAGAAGCAACGACCCGAAAAATATGATCAAAAAACCAATGCCACCGAGGACCAGTGTATTGCCGATTCTGCTTTTGAGTACCTTCAGAACATCCATTTTATATTTATATGAAATTCCAAAATTCCCATGAAATGTCTGTCGGATCCATCTGGCATACTGTACAGATATTTTATCATTCAGCCCCAGTTTCTCCTCTGCCCATTCTCTTTCTTCCGGGTTCATCTTTTCCACGCGTTCTCCATAGTAAGAAATCAGCGGATCTCCCGGTGCAAGTCTGGACACATAAAACGTTACAAGAGACAGTACCCATACACTGATGATAAAAATTAGTAATTTTTTTCCATAATATAATACCCGTTCACCCCTCATTGTACTTCATCACCCTTCTGTTTCGTTCTTCCCTCGGATCCGGTACGGGAATTGCTGCCAGCAATGCTTTTGTATATTCATGTTCCGGATGTGAAAACACATCCTTTGTGGTTCCTTCTTCAACCAGTCTTCCACGATACATAACTCCGGTCCGATCGCACAAAAATTTCACCATCGAAAGATCATGTGCGATAAAAAGAAAGGAAAATCCCTGCTCTTTCTGCAATTTTCGAAACAAATTGACCATCTGTGCCTGAATAGATACATCCAGCGATGCGATTGGCTCATCTGCCACAATCAGATCCGGTTTTGCTAACAGTGCCCGCGCAATTGCCACCCGCTGTCGCTGCCCGCCGGACAGTTCATACGGATATTTTTCCAGATAACTTCCATCAAGTCCTACCATCTCCAGCTGTTTTTCAATTTCCTTTTTATCTGTACGGATCTTTCGGGACTGAATACGCAGCGGTTCCGCCACGATATCTCTGACTTTCATTCCCGGATTCAGGCTGGAAGCCGAGTCCTGGAAAATCATCTGCCGCGTCATCTGTAACATCTTCCGGTTCTTTTTAAATTCTCTGTTTTTGCAGACCGGAATTCCTTTATAATAGATTTCTCCTGCGGAAGGTTTGTATATATTCATGACACAGCGCGCCACTGTCGATTTCCCGGATCCGGATTCTCCTACCAGGCCGTAAATTTCTCCTTTTTTTATTTGAAAAGAAACATCATCCACTGCATGCACTTCCACCTTCCGATTCAGCCGAAATATGTGTGAAAGATGTTGCACATCCATTAAAATATCATTTCCCATATCTTCGCCCTCCCATCGGAACCTTCACCTTCGGTGCCCGCTCATCCAGCAGCCAGGTAGCCGCATAATGGGTATCTGTAATCCGAAACATAGGAGGCTCTTTTTCATAGTCTATTCTCATTGCATATACGTTTCTCTCCGCAAATGCATCACCCTTTGGCGGATGAATCAGGGTAGGCGGCATGCCCGGCAGTGTTGGGAGCCATTCTTTTCCTTCTGCCAGAACAGGAAGTGACTGTAACAGTCCCCAGGTATATGGATGCCTTGGATCATAAAAAATCTCCTCCGCCGTTCCGATTTCCACAATTTTTCCCGCATACATAACCGCCACACGGTCTGCCACTCCGGCTACAACCCCTAGATCATGGCTGATAAACACAGTTGCCATCTCCAGTTTTTTCTGGATCCGCCGAAACACATCCAGAATCTGTGCCTGAATCGTCACATCCAGCGCAGTCGTAGGCTCATCGGCAAACAGAATCTTCGGATTACCGGCAAGTGCAATTGCCATAACTGCTCTCTGACGCATACCCCCGGAAAATTCATGAGGATACTGACGGATCCTTTCTTCCGGTCTGTCTATTTCCACCAACTGCATCAGTTCTATAACTCTTTTTCTGATCTGTCCTCTCGACATTTTTTTATTATGGATCCTCACCGCCTCCCCGATCTGTTTTCCAACCGTGATCGTCGGATTCAGAGATGTCATCGGATCCTGAAAGACCATCGAAAAAAGTTCTCCACGCAGCCGTGACATATTCTTTTCCGTATAGTCCGTAATATCCGCTCCATTCACCAGTATTTTCCCGGACTTGATTTTTGCTGTCTTCGGAGGTAATTTCATAATACTTTTGCACAATGCACTCTTCCCGCACCCGGATTCTCCCACAATGGCCAGTACTTCCCCTTTTTCCACAGTAAAACTTACATCCCGAACCGCTTCCACTTCACCGGCATCTGTAAAAAAGCTTACCGACAGATGTTCTGTCTTCAGTAACTCACTCATTGCTAACCTCTCAGAACTGCATAAAGAGACTGTTTCCAGTCTCTTTGCAACTCTCATCTTTCCTTTTTATTCCGTAATTTCCCAGTCCTGAATATTCCAGAAAATACCAACTCCATGATGTCCAAGTACGGTCTGCTCCGAAATTCCTTTGATATCCGAATCCGCCACATAATTGGCATCAATATAACAGATAAATGCATATGCCGGATCCTTTGCCAGCTCTTCCTGGAAAAGATCATAATATTTCGCACGGGTTTCCTGATCTTCATACTGTCTCGCCAGAGTCAGATATTCATCCACTTTTTCATTGGAATAACCGGAATAATTAGCCCCCTTATCTGTACCAAAAACCTTATAGGTATGGTCATCTGCATCAAACGGGCTTCCCCATCCGATCAGACATGCCATCTGTCCACCCCAGTCCATCTGCGCCGGGATATCTACTGTACAGTTGATGCCGATTTCCTGCAACTGCTGTGCCGCTGCCTGGGCGATATCGATTCGATCCTGTTCGCCTGACATAACACTGATCACAAAACCGATCTCTTCCCCGTTTCTTTCATAGAAGCCATCATCACCCATGGTACATCCTGCATTCTCAAGAATCTCTTTTGCCTTTTCCGGATTATAATCATAATGTTCCACATTCTCATCATTGTAGATATTTCTCTGCAATGGACCATAAGCCGGCATTCCCTGACCCAGAAGCACTGCATCAATAATTGCCTGCCGGTCAATACCATAACATACTGCCGGAATAATATCTTTATTTTCCGTCCAGTAATCGTTGCCGAAATTAAACATAATACCACGATAATCCGAAGTCGTCATATCATAGCAGGTATAATCTTCTGCATCCTTAAAACTCTGTGCATTTTTCGGATCTAACAGAGCCATATCAATCTCACCGGACTGTAACTGTACTGCCTGTGTATTGTCATCCTCTACAATCTTAAAGATTACTTTATCGATTTTCGGACTGCCAAGGTAGTAATCTTCATTTTTCACCATGACAATTGACTGCCCTGCATCCCAACTTTCCAGCTTATATGGACCTGTTCCTATCGGATGACGGAAGAAATCCGACTCCTGCATATCTTCTCCATCCAGAAGATGTTTTGGCAAAATCGCCATTGTCATATATTCCAGAAATGCCACATTTGGTTCTGCCAGTTTAAAGGCAATCGTCTGGTCATCTGTGACTGTAATTTCCTGCACATCTTCATAATTTGGTGCATTCTCCGATCCGTTGTCCGGATCCATGATCGCTTCTATTGTAAATTTTACATCGTCTGCCGTAAATGGTTCCCCATCATGCCATTTAATTCCATCTCTGATGTGGAATGTATAGGTATAAGTATCTTCATCATAATCCCAGCTTTCTGCAAGCCCCGGCACTACCTGATCATCCGCATCATGAGCAGTCAGTCCGTTAAATAACAGCACATTGATCTCGCAGTGCTCATCCATCGCAGGATTGATCCGTGTATAATCTCCGGATCCGTATGTCAGTGTAGATTCTTCTGTATTTTCTGCTTCTTCTGCAGGTTCATCATCTGCTGTTTCCTCATTCCCCGTCTTCACATCCGCAGTATTACCTGTTTCTGATGTACCCCCACAGGCCGCCAGCGATATCACCAAACCTGCTGCGAGCAATACCGCAACCATTTTCTTCTTCATATGTTTCCCCTTTCTGATTTCTGTAAAAAGAAAGGAAAGGAATCTTTCCCGGATTTCTTTCCTCACTTCTGACATTATTTGCTTTCCAACCCATACTGCTTTTAGATGCGGAGGAGGCAGTATGGTCTGAGCGAACTTACAACCTTCTTCTGTTGTGTGCCTATCATAACCTGTCTTTTCTCTCCTCACAAGCCCCCTGTGGGGTTATATTTTTATCCTTTTTTCAACCGATATTTTCGCACTTTTTTCTTTTTTATATCCTCATCCGGGGGATAGACAAAGCAAAAAAGCCGTCCTCCATAGTTTTCATCCATGAAGGACAGCTCCCCTTTTATTTACCGTTCCACAATCTTCAGATCCCAGCCCCCGATTTCCAAAACCTGTCCATCAGTAACTGCAGCCTTTCCAAACAATTCCTCTCCATCAGTGCCATGATAAATCACATTCCGTACTTCCGGCGAATAGTTCAGATAATATACAACTTCTTTTCCAAGATCATTTGTCCCCTTCTTGATAATCACCGGGAACTCCACTTCCTGTTCCATACCCCACAATCCTGCATCCTTCAACACATCCGTAAGGATCTCCCGAAGCATCGCATCACCGGTCCAGCAGCCGAGATAAGTAGCCGTTCCCTTTCCATACGCATTTCTCGTCACTGCCGCATACCGCTTCCAGTTATAATGATCATAAGAAGCAAGCACCTGTGCCCCTTCCGGGTTCACCAGTTCCATAAAATTTTTCAACTCATTATCTTCACAGTGATACGTCTCTCCTGACAGTTTTACCTGTTTCGGGAACGTAAAATGGCTGTAGGAAATACCCAGACACCGGTCCAGAATATGTGGCTGGCTGTCATGGAACACCTTCAGATTCTCATCCGTGAAACCGGTCTTGAATGTGGTAAACAGATGACCGCCTGCTGCCACATAGTCATTGATCTTCTGAAGCAGGGCTTCCGGTGCTGCGTACAGTGCCGGCACTACCAGCAGATCATACTGCGCAAAACTTTCTGTTTCCGGCCACAGGAAATCGCATTCCACATTCAGTTTATATAACTGATCATAGACATACCGGACCACATCGTTATATTTGCATCCGCCACCACCGCCTGCGGTTCCGTCAATCGGAAACCAGTCCAGCGCAGTCTGTGCTTCATTGCTCACAAGGAAACCGACTTTATTGTGTTTTTTCAGATTCACCAGATGGTTTCCCAGCTCCGCAAACTCCTTACCAATCACTTTTGCAGAACGATACGTATCGTTTTCCTTAAAGTCGTGACTCAACAGTCCTTTCCAGTATGTCTCAAAAGAATTGTGGATCGAATGCCAGTGCCAGTATTCCACCATATTTGCCCCGGAAGCCAGATGACTGAATGCCTGCAGACGAAGCTGTCCGTCGTAAGGAACCCATCCCGGGAATCCCTGTGCCTCTGTCTCCAGAACAAAATAATTATCTGCTTTCAGTGAACGGGTACTGTCTCCGCCATAGGAAATCTCTGCACCGGTCAGTTCGTCCTGTGTCGGATGATAGATATCCACCCCTGCTACTGTCAGTGCCCTTGCTGCATGTTTGTGATCCACCATCGGCTGTACTCCGTAGGAATATCCCCGCCAGTCAAAATCAAAGTTATGGGTGATAAACTGATCTTCCCTTGCATACTCTTTCACAATATCCGCCTGCCACTGCAGATAATCATCCACCAGCGTTCTCTGGAACTTCTGGAACTCTGCGCCAAGGCTTCCGTTGATTGTTCCACGCACATCCGGGAAATCCTCCCACGCGTTGATCCGGTTACTCCAGTAATCCAGACCAAACGCCTGATTCATCGCATCCAGATCATCGTTGAACTTTGTGCGAAGATATTTTACAAACTGCTCCTGCACATTTTTTCCTGCTGTATCATAATATTTTGTCTCATTATCCAGCTGGAAACCAATCACACATTTTCTGTGCGCAGACACTTCCATCAGTTTTCGGATCACACGTTCACCGTAATAGCGATATACCGGATGCGTGATATCCATGATCTGACGCGCCCCGTAGATGCCCGGTCCCCTCTTTGTGGTTGCCAGTACATCCGGGTGGGATTTTACCATCCAGGTCGGGATCGCATACGTCGGTGTTCCAATGATCACTGAGATGCCGGCCGCTTCCATCGCATCCAGTACCCGAGTCACATGGCTGAAATCAAACACCCCTTCCTGGGGTTCACAGGTACTCCAGGTAGACTCGGCGATACGGACCAGATTGATCCCTGCCGCCTTTATCATTTCCACATCTTTGTCCAACCGGTCACACGGCATATACTCATCGTAATACGCCACCCCATACAATAATCTATCCATTCGATAACCCTCTCTTTTTGTTATTTTCCACTACTTTTGCAGATTTGCTATTCTAATTTTACCTGTTGTATGGTCATCCGGTCAACTATGTCCATACATATTTCTGAAAATAATTGTAACTATTCAGAAGGTAGTATCCCGCGAGGTGTTTTGGCATGTTTTTTGCCAAACTCCCGAGACATACAAGGCAAAATGCCATCACCGAAGGTGATTTGGAATGCATTTTGACTCGTAACTGTGAGGGTACTGAACAGTTACAAATAATTTAAAGCAGAACGAGACTGCACCAACGTTCCTTGTCAGTACAGCCTCTCTTTTCCTTTTCTTAAAAAAATAGTTATTTATCCTATATTATTCACGGCTATGCCGTGTGAAGTGGCTGAAAGCCACATGATTACTGTATTTTAATTGAATATTGCTGTTTCACCTATCAAGTGAATAAAAAAAGAGCATCCATTTGTGGTAAAATTAAGGTGTCGAATCTTAAATAATAACCCAAAGAAGCCCTTTATGAGTATTGTAAACACCTTATCACTAGAAAGCAATAGACAGAATAAATTTTGATGGAGGAGATTTATCCTCCGATGCAGGCTTACTTCTTATCAAAGAATTCGTAAGCAAACTTGGCATTGATAAACTTTTCAGTCACTCATTTAAGACAAATGATTCTGCATCATTTAGATATCACACTGACAAGGAGAATCTCCTTCAGATGATATATATGATCATTGCAGGTTACTTTGAAGATGATGCTTCAGATGAACTTACAAATGATCCAGTATTTAAACCAGTGCTAAATAAAGATGCTTTAGCTTCACAACCTACGGTATCAAGATTCTTTAACCGTATGGATGAAGATACTTTAAACCAATTCCTTACAATTGGCAGAATACTTCGAAAAAGAGTTTACAGTGTTCAGATGCCACAGGCTGTCATTCTGGATTTGGATTCCACTCTTCTTGATGCATACGGTAAACAGAAAGGCAGAGCCTTTAACTTTCATTATCAAAGCAATGGATACCATCCGCTTGTTATGTAATCCGGCTGAAGGAGAATGGTATTCTCCGTGGAAAAACATCCCATCTTGTGGATGAGCTTGATGAAATCACTAGAAATAACAAAGTCGATTATGCAGTAGTTTATGGTGAATTCATGTACAAAGCTGGTCCATGGCCTTATGAAAGACGTGTAGTATGCAAGGTTGAAAAGCCGGAAAACCAGATGGTTTACATGTACACATTCATTGTCACAAACATGGATTCATCACCAGAGTATCTTATCAAATTTTACTGTAAGCGAGGACTGATGGAAAACTTTATCAAAGAGAGTAAATCTGGTTTTGAGATTTTACTTCCGTAAGCAGTCATACCCGAATTCTAAATGCCAACAGACTTCAAGTACACGCTCTTGCGTATAACATATTTAATTGGTTTAGACGATTGGCGTTATCAGCAAATATGCGAAAGTAACGTATTGATACCGTCCGTTTAAAACTGCTGAAGATTGCTGTAAAAGTAGTTCG
>OLRA01001328.1_pt1 | contig 29562 bp, 22 predicted proteins | sample 1673011 | NCBI WGS metagenome assembly OLRA01 (sample SAMEA3136746, study PRJEB25190) | human gut metagenome | reverse complement strand
CCAGAGATCTGCAAACCATGCCTCTTTATTTTTGCGAAACTTATTATACCTTATCGGAGAGAAAGAACAGGTACAAACCACGAAGCCCCAGCCTGAGGCAATGGTTGTACAGATAATAGTTAAGAGCAGGGTGCCTGTTGGCTCCCTGCTCTGTGTATTTGTTATTCCGTGCCGCTCATGCCACAGAAGCGTTGGCGTTGATGCGGTCGATAACGCCCTTGATGCCCTGCCACAGGGACAAGTCTGTGAACACTTCCACCACGCTGCCCCGGTCGGTAAAGGGCGGCTCCTGCAAAACCGAGAAGTCCTTCAGTATACCGTTGTGGACTATGTACTCCACGATCTGGTTTACAAAGTAAATCTGTCTGCTGTCCAGGTCTGAGCTGTTGAGATACTGGGCAAAGGCGTCTTTTGCGGCGTTCATGTCCAGGCCCACTATCTCCCGGACGAACTCTCCCAGGGGCTTCTTGCCGTACTCCGCCTCATAGTCCTGGCGGGTACCGAGACGGCTCCACAGCACCGTCTCCAGTTCCTCCAAGTCCTCCCTGGCCAGGGGCATATTGGTCCGCAGCTTTCGTATGGCGGTGCTGTCCTGATTCTGGCGGACGTAGAACTCAGCCCTGGCCCGATAATTCTTCAGGTCGTCGCTCTCCAGCTCCGCTTCCCTCCACTCCGTGGAGAGGATGTTGTCGGTAAAATTCGTGTCATATACCGGCTGGCTGCGTATGATATATTTCATCAGGCTGCGCAGGTTCTCCCGGATATACTCAAACTCGTTTATTCCTGCCGACTCCACATAGTCAGTGTGGAGTATTTTCTCCAGCAGCTCCGACTGAGCCCGTATCTCCGGGATGTTGGCCACAGAGGCCACAGCCGCCGCCCGCTTTATCAAGTCATTCCGGGCCCGGCTATAGGTCTTGCCCACCAGATAGGCCAGCTCTATGCCGTACATCAGGGCATCGAAGCGCACGGCGCTGGTCTCGTCCTCATCCGGGTGCAGCAGAGGGGCCACCTCGTCCCGGAGCAGCTGAGTGTCCTCATAGCTCAGGGCCTTGTAACCCTCCGGGTCGGAAAACTTCTCCACATAGCGCAGGTGCTGCTTTACCGCAAAGCTGCCCCTGTCCAGCTCCCGTACCTTGGCCAGCATTTCCTCCACCAGCCGCTGGCGAAAGGCAATGAGCTCCTGGGTCTGATAGTCCAGGTCCTGGAGCTTATAGGCTATCTGGGCTTTCAGATGGAATATGGCGCTCTGAAGGGCCAGCTGATTTGGCGTAGCCTTGCCCTTGCTCATGCGGAAGAACTCGAAGTTGCCGCAGAGGTCGAAGATATAGAACTTCTCCTTGTCCTTGCCGTCAATGAGCCCTGGGCAGAGCCGGGTGCCACGGCCTATCATCTGCCAGAACTTGGCCTTGCTCATGACCTTTTTGAAAAACATCAGGTTCAGCACTTCCGGCACGTCGATGCCGGTATCCAGCATGTCCACGGAAATGGCTATTCTCGGCAGCTTATTGCCTTCGGAAAACTCATCTATGGCGCTCTGGGCGTACTTGGTGTAGTTATCTATGACCACGGCATAGCCGGGCAGATGGGGAAACTCCTTGCCGAATACCTCCAGTATCTTCTCAGCATGGTTGTGGTTCTTGGCAAAGATAATGGTCTTGCCCAGCTTCTCGCCGTAGTCGGTTTTCAGGCCGTTGGTCATCAGCAGGTGGAGGGCCAGGCGGATGGTGTCCTCGTTAAAGAGCCACTCGTTGAGGGCGGAGGAGCTGATGCGCTCAGGCAGCTGCCCATTCTCGTCGGTAAAGGTGTCCTCATACTGCTGCCGCTCGTTCTCCGGCAGCTCGTCGTAGGCTATGCCATCCTCCAGAAATTTCAGCTTGCTCTCCGCCGACAGGAAATCCACCAGATAGCCGTCCTTCACCGCCTGGTCCAGCTCATAGCCGTAGGTGGGCACGCCGCTGGGCAGCTGGAAAACGTCATAGGTGTTCTTGCCTATATCGTCCTTGGGTGTGGCGGTGAGGCCCACCAGGGGGGCGTCAAAGTAGTTGAAAATGTCCCGGTACTTGTTGTATATGGAGCGGTGAGCCTCGTCGCATATCACCAGGTCAAAGTGGCCGCAGGTGAAGAGCCTGCCCTCCTGGTCGGCGGCGGAGTCGATGCAGCCCATCATGGTCTGATAGGTGGAGAAGATGCAGTGGGCGCTGTAATCCTCCTTGTCCTCGCAGAGATTGGAGACGGAGAGGTCAGGCAGCAGCTTCACAAAGCTGCGCTTGGCCTGGGTGACCAGAGAGGTGCGGTCGGCCAGAAAGAGGATGTTTTTCACCCAGCCCTGTTCCAGCAGCACTTTGCACAGGGCAATGGCGGTGCGGGTCTTGCCGGAGCCGGTGGCCATGACCAGCAGGGCCCGGCGGCGGTTCTTCTGGCCAAAGCTGTCGCACACGGCTTTTATGGCCCCCAGCTGATACCAGCGCCCGGCTATGTTTCTGTCCACCTGGATGTTCTTCAGGCTGGTGCGCAGGGACAGGAGATTGAACCACTTCTCCAGGTCCCGTTTGGAGTAGACAGCCGCCACAGGCCGCTCCGGGTACTGGCCGTCGATTATCCGGGTATCAAAGCCGTTGGTGAGGAAAATCACCGGGCGGCGGCCGTGCTGCTTTTCCAGGATATCGGCATAGAGCTTGGCCTGCTGGCGGCCCACGGCCACATCCACGCAAGTGCGCTTTGCCTCTATCACGGCCAGCGCCCGGCCGTCATCCCCGTAGAGCACATAGTCGGCATAGCCCAGTTCCGACTTGTTGGGCATCCCCGGCAGCTCCACCTCGTTGAGCCAATCCCGGCCCTCTATCCATCCGGCGTCGGCGAGCATGGCGTCTATATAGAGCTTGCGGGTCTTGTATTCGGACAGCTCCAGGGGCTTTGGCACATAGCTGTCCTGCTGCTCCCTGCGCCGGGCGGTAAGCTCTTCCCGGAGCCGGGCGTTCTCCTCCATAAGGGCGGCAAGCTCCGTCTCCGAGATCTCCGGGACGGGTACGGCCTGGGGCTCCTGCCGGTCGGGCAGACCGGGGTCGAACTGCCCTTCGCTGTAGTTCTCCCCATAGCAGCAGGCTATGAAGTCCAGGAACACATAGAGGTTTTCCAGACACAGCAAGGCCTGCTCCCGACTGAGTTTTTTGGCAGTGTGGCCGGAGTCGTTGCCGGTAAGGCGTATGTAGCGCAGCCGCTTCCAGATGTCCCGGCCCACGATGTCCCGGAAGTCCTCGCTGTCCAGCAGGTCCACCAGCTTGTCCTGGTAGGGCATTTCCAGGTCCTGGTCCACGGAGTACATCCATTTGACGGCCAGCTCCATGGCACGGCGGCAGCTGAGTATACAGACCGCCGGGTCTATATTCAGAATTTTTTCCGCCGAGACAGCCGCCGGGGCAAAGGCGGCAAACTGCGCCTCCCGGGCGAATACGTCAAAGTTGGTCATGGCGGGTTACTCCTTATGTGGTTTGATTATTTATCCTTAATAAGAGTTCCTCTAAGTGAGTCAAAGTGCTGCGAATATCTCGATCCATTAAATTTGTCTCATAATGTTCCCGTTTTGCCTCTCTGCTTCTCCCATGGTCTTCAAAAACAGCCCAGTACACACCTGGAGGGCCAAATCTCATAGGGAAGCTTAAAGGAAACATGCTACCGCATACTTCAAAATAAATAATATCAAGAGACGTATCATGTTTAAGCTGGTTATTCAAATATATAAATGCCAGCAGAAAATTTTTTTCTTCCACCGGGAGGGATAAGTAACAATTACTGTTCTTTACTCTTGGGTAAACGTCTCCCACAAAATGTACTATAGACAACAAACTGTCATGTAGTTCGTCGCTTACCTGATTAAACATAGTGTTATCTTCAATGCTATCTATCAATTTAACAGCGTTCTTTATCCCTCTAAGAGCAGCATTATAATAAATTCCCATATTATCAATCCTAGCCTTACTCAACTGTATAGTTTCTTTTGCTCTGTCATAAAGTCTCTAAATACGTCATCTATGCTGTCGGCAAAAAGAAATTCGCTGGTAATTCCAAAGCGCCTTAACTGTTCACGTATTTCCTGCTTGCACTCTTTTTTTATGATTATCTGCTTTATTACTCTATCATCGGATTTTGGCATTTGCACCAAAACATCTGTAATTTTGGTTTCATTTGATTTATTGCATCTAATCTCGTTGGGAAATAATAGAAATTTCCCACTTTGATTTACCTGCCGTACACATACGTTCCCAGTTTCTACAAAAATTGGTTTATCTGTTATCTTCACAAATCGTTCCAAATTACGTTGTATTTCTGTTTCCCAGTTAGGATATAGTTCTTCAGAATAATACGTTTGCTTCATTACTCTGTAAAAATATCTGTTTGCGTCCATAATACTGTTTCCGGTAAGGCGGTATGTATCAGCTATAGCATTTGCTATAGGTGAGAATGCCGAACATGGTTCAGCCGAAAACACAATAACTTCTCCGTCTATTTCCTCAGTTTCAGTTTTTGATCCACAGGCAAACCATAATGCTACCAATGCATTGTCTGTCACATCCAAAAGCCTAGTCGGAATTCCATAGTGCTGAAGTTTAGCCAGCAAAATAACAGGATATTGTATATCTGAAAAAATGTTCGGAAATTTTTGCTGGGCCATTTGGACCAGATTGTACTCTAGAATTTGCCATGTGTTCGCCCAATGCTTTGAGGGGTGCCTTCCCAAGTGTGGTATCAATTTATATTTACAGCTACTATGCCCTCTAAAAAATAGCTTTGGTTGAAATAGCGAGCATTCTCTATGCGGTAACTGGGTTTTGCTTATTTCCTCCACAAATTGAGATAGACTATTAATAAATATTTCTTTACTCATATTCTCACCCGAAATATTTCTGCATCAAAGCCTTTTTCAGCGTTTCAAGCTGGTCAAGGCTTTTTTGCATGGTGGATTTTGATTTGTCCACTCGGCCAACAAAGGAAATAAAAGAATCCTGCACAGTTACTGGAGGGACAAACAACCTTAAAGTATTTATAGAGTCAAAATTAAGTCCAGCTTTAACAGCATTTTGATTTTTTGATTGGAACTGAATCTTCCCCGCTTCACTGTCCAAATAGAATGCAGCAAATAAAGGTCTTAGTTTTTCCTGCTTTAACCGAATGCATGTCAAGTGCTGGTTAATATATCCCCCATGTTCAGCAATTTCTTTTGTTACCACTCCTGTGCGACCTAAATCAGCTGTAATGCTAATAAGCAAATCACCCTCTTGAACTTTTGTTCTCTTGGCTTCTGCATTATCTGGCGGCATAACATGCTGTACATTATCAACTGTTACCCGACAGTTTTTCACATTCTTTATAGTTATAAAATACTCACCATCATTTGAAAAATATTGCGCCCAACCTCTGGAACCTGAGGTTAAAAAGTTAATATACTCTGAGAACTGATTAACCGGCCAGCCTTTTGGATTACTCACCGGGTCGCCGAACATTTCCACGAATCTGGACTTTACCAGCTCGTCCAGCTTATCAAGCTGGGCTTTGCGCTTGGAGATAAGCTCGCTGACCTTATCTAGCACCGCCGCAATATGCCGCTGTTCCTCAAGAGAGGGGAGAGGAATCTCAATATTTAAATAGGATTTAATTTGAAGATTTCTGATCCCTGTCGTCTTATTTTGCAACAATTCAGTCCCTTTTGAATTGTGAAAATACCACATAAAATAAAATACATAACGAGAAAAGGCAATTTCAGGATTTACCCTCATAGCCTGCGTAAAGTTGTTACACAGGAAAATATCTCTATCAATTGATTCATCGCAAAATACTACTCGTCCAACAGGTGTCTTTTCTGTTCCCCCTGACTTCTCAAGTAAAATGTCCCCGCTGCGTAGACGTTTTTCCTTTGCTTTAGCTGTATTAATATTTCGCAATACCACATCTTTAAAATCAATCTGCCCATCAAATGTAAAGTTTGTGGTACGTAAAACCTTTATTCCTTTCTCACTTGCTATACATTCACTTCCCCATTCTCCTGTAATCTGCCTGTTAAACACATCCCCTAACCTGACTTTCACAGCAGCGCCTCCAATTCCGCCAGGCCGGCAGTGATCTCCAGCTCCAGCTCATTCAGCTCCGCCAGCAGCTCCCCGGTGGGGGGATATTCCACGGGCACATAGTCCTGCTGCTTATACTTGTTTATGGACAGGTCATAGTCCTTCTCCGCTATCTCCGCCTTGCTGACAAAAAAGGACTTCTCCTTTGGGCTGCGGTTGGCCTCGGCCTCCAGATTGTGAAAACGCTCTACGATATCCGGGATATCATTTTCCTGCACGGGGCTGCGCTTGTCGTCCAGGCTGAAGCCGTCGGCCTGCATATCGTAAAACCACACCTTGTCGGTGCCGCCGTGGCCGGTCTTGGTAAAGATGAGTATGCCGGTGGACACCCCGGCGTAGGGCTTGAAGACCCCGGAGGGCATGGAGATAACCGCCTCCAGCCGGTTGTCCTCCACCAGCATCCGGCGGATGGCCTTATGGGCCGTGGAGGAGCCGAAGAGCACACCGTCGGGCACTATGCAGGCGCAGCGGCCGCCGGTCTTCAGCATACGGATGAACAGGGCCAGAAACAGCAGCTCCGTCTTCTTGGTCTTGCAGACCTTCAGCAGATCCGGGGAGACGGTGTCGGCGTCCAGGCTGCCCTTGAAGGGGGGATTTGCCAATATCAGGCTGTACTTGTCCCGGTCCGGGTTCTGGTCGGAGAGGCTGTCCCTATACTCTATAAAGGGGTTTTCTATGCCGTGGGTCATCATGTTCATGGCGCCGATGCGCAGCATGGTGCGGTCCATGTCGTAGCCGTGGAACATATGGTTCATATAGTGGTCTTTGTTCCGCCGGTCAAAGAATATCTCCTGCTTTTTCCTCTCCTTGAGATACTCCCCGGCAGCCACCAAAAAGCCGGAGGTGCCGCATGCCGGGTCGCATATCACGTCCTCGGCTCCGGGGTCCATCAGCTCCACCATCATGCGGATGATGTGCCTGGGGGTACGGAACTGGCCGTTGCGGCCGGACTGGGATATCTTGCTCAAAAGATACTCGTACACGTCGCCCCGGATGTCGGTACTCTGTATCTGGGCCATCTGGCCGTATATATCGTCCAGGCAGTCCACCACCTTGCTGAGCACCAGAGGGGTGGGCAGCTTGAAAATTGCGTCGTCCATGTACTTGGAATAGGCGCTGTTTTTATCGGCGTGGAGCTGCTTTATAAAGGGGAAGACCCACTCCTGCACCACGTTGTACATACGCCCGGCGGGGAAGTCGTGGAACACGGACCATTTCAGCTGCTCCCCGTCTATCTTCCGCTCGCCTATCTCCACTTCCCCGGCAAAGATGCTCTCATAGGGCAGACCCAGCATTGCGCTCTCCTTGGAGCGTAGATTGTCGCTGTCATCCAGATCGTGGATAAACATCAGGTAGGTTATCTGCTCTATCACGTCCAGAGGGTTCACCAGGCCCCCGGCGGCAAAGATGTCCCAAAGGCTGTCTATTCTGTTTTTCAGTTCTCCTGTTATCATATCAGTCTCTCTCCCTGTTCCATATATAGGCTGTATATCTTCCGCCGCCCAGCTTCAGCACCTGCCCGGAGCTCACCAGCTGGGCAAGGCTGCGCTGCACGGTGATGGGGCTTATATCCGGGCACTTGGCCAGGATGTCCGCCTTTGTCATTTTATTCAGGCTGCTCTTCAGCAGCTCCCGCACCCGCTCCGGCTTGGACAGGCCGCTGAGGCTCAGAGCCTGCACCCGGGCGGAAAAGTCCCGGTATGCCGCCGCCACTATGCCCAGGCTGTAGAGCACAAAGGGCAGGTAATCGTTCTCTCCCTGGTGCCAGCCCTGGGAGCTCAGCTGCAAAGCCTCATAATAGCTCTCCTTGCTCTGCTCTATGAGCTTTTCAATGGAGATATATTTGCCCACGATATATCCGGCCCGGTACAGCAGCAGCAAGGTGAGCAGGCGGCTGAGCCTGCCGTTGCCGTCGTTAAAGGGGTGTATGCACAGAAAGTCCAGAACAAACATGGGGATGAGCAGCAGGGGGTCACAGTCTCCGCTGCCCAGGGCATCCTCCAGGGCGGCGCACATCCGCTCCACCGACTCCGGGGTCTCCCAGGCGGGCACCGGCTGCCAGCGGACTGTCCTGTTGCCCTGGGCGTCGGTCTCGGATATGACGTTGTCGGAATTCTTGTAGCTGCCGCCTGTACCCATGCCGCTGTATTTATACAGGTCCCGGTGGAGCTGCAATATAACGGAGGGTTTCGGGGGTATATAATCGTGGCTTTCGTGTATGGTGGCCAACACATCCCGGTATCCGGCTATCTCCCGCTCGCTCCTGTTCCTGGGCGTGGTCTTGTCCATTAGTATCTTTTTCAGGCGGTCCTGGGAAGTATATATATTCTCGATCCTGTTGGAGGCCTCGGTGCTCTGTATCTTCGCCATGTCCATGAGCTGGCTCAGGGTATCGGCCCTGGATTCGATGAAAAGGGTCTGCTCGCCCTTGTATTCGTGTATCGTGGTCAGCAGGCCCACCGTCTCCGGGGTAAGGAGCTTGCCGTAGTTTTGCCTGTAATCGTAGTTTCGCATGATGTCACCCGCCGGGCAGTTGACCCGTATTTCCTTTCTCATAGAATTATAATACTTTAAGTATATACACGCAAGGCCAATTATATCATTTTTACAAAAATGATATAATTGGCCTTGCTTTGATACAGCAGACTGGAAGATTAATATAGTGAATAATTTATTGACGCCCAGCAGTACATCCTGCCTAAGCCCAAGCGTGCAGGTCAAAAGACCAACATCTTCTGGATTTCACGGACTTCATTGAAGTCCCTTGTTGTATGCGAAGGCCTAAACTACCTCCGGCATACCGCCTACATAGCAGTACAGCTTCAGTAGGTCGTAATAGTCCCGCTTAAATACGGCGGCCATGTCAAAGTCGCCCCGCCTCAGCAGCTCCGCATATTGGCCTTTTCCTATGGCTATAAGGAACTCGGAGAAGGAAAGAGGATACAAGTCGAGAAACTCCGCTTTTCCAACCGGGAAGGATGTCCCAGGATGCAGCGCCGAACCGGATAGACTGCAGGCACAGACCAGAGGGGTCTGAATCTCTCCCTATGCCGTAACGTAGGTGGAAAATGAACCGTGTGAGATTTCAGACAGACGAACGGCGGGCTGGGGTAGAGAACGCTGCAATGACTATATGGCACAGAAAAAACTTATATTGATAGCAGGGGAAAACAGGATTACAATATAGAAAAAAGTGGAAATGCAGCAGCTCCGCAAAATTTGCATGCTTTGTTATAGGACCGGACACTAAACAAACATAGGAGGAATCAACATTGAACGAACTTTCAAATAGAGAAAGTCTGCTCCAAATGATAACTATGGCACAGATACCACCCTTGGAAATTGACAACGAAATCAATGAGCAGACTTACAGCAAGCTGCCGCTTTCCAGAGTGACTGCCCTTGGAACAGGATTGGAACCTCTGGTTGCCGCTGTGCAGCAGATTACCAGCGGCGGACAGGCTGTGAGCGGTTTTTACAAGGTCACGATTCCTGCCGGCACACATCTGGCAAAGTTCAAGAAAGAAACAGATTTTCTTGGTACAGCCTTATCCAACAGTAATAGCATCATTGAAAGCCAAGCCCACCTGACACCACTTATATGTAATCCGGCCATGCTGTTTGCAGCAGCTACCTTGGCCAGCATAGATAAGAAATTGGACGCCATTCAGGAAAGCCAGAAGGAAATGATAGATTTTCTGGTTCAGAAAGAGAAGTCATCGTTAAAGGGCGATCTTGATTTCCTCACAGATGTATTCAACAACTTTAAGTTCAATTGGAACAGCGATAAATACAAATCCGCAAATCACATCAAGGTCTTGGATATTCGCCAGGAAAGCGGAAGGAGAATTGATTTTTACCGGGAGCAAATCAAAAGGCATTTGGGAAAAAAGGCCTTACTACATAGTGACCGGGATGTAAGGAAACAGCTGGAGCAAATTCAGGATGAGCTCAAGGATTACCAGCTGTCGCTTTACCTGTATGGATTTGCCTATTTCCTTGAAGTGCTCTTGCAGGAAAATTATGATGCTGCATATTTGGCTGCGATATCTGAAAAAATAGACAGCTTGTCATTACAATAAGCGGACTTTGCCCTGACGTAGCGCAGCGGTGGAAAAAATCGAGGACAGCAAAAGCCTGGAGATTTTTCCGGCACCGCAAGGTGGCAGAGGTGCAAAGTACTCTTCATGGTTAGTATCCTGATGCATGTGACCCACCAGTAAAAAATGCGTTTGCGCAGCAGTTAAAAGCTGTCTGGCTGGTGTCACATCAGAGAGTGGGATTACAGGCGGGCAGAAGAGAGTTATGCCATCCATATGAGCAACGCTGTCACAAGGCAATTGGATGCCTTGAGGCTGGTCTAAAAGACTCACTGGCTCTCCTGCGCATTTTCGCGGCTAGATGCCAGGAAAACATCTTCTACCAATCTGATGGAACTTTTTTCTGCTCTCTCTGCTTTTTAAGGATTAGTAACAACTTATACTATAGAGTATGCCATTGCTCTTCTTTCAGAGCTTAGCTCATTGAGCAGTATATCCAGGCCTTGCTCAGGCAAGTAGATTAACTAATAGTCTTGCAGGAATCCTCTTTGCGAACTTCCCTTGACGCAGGCAAATTTTTTACCACGTATCAATATCGGCGTAATTGGCTTTCAAAGTTGAAGAATGTTTCAAGCGTTAATCTGTTTTTTCACAACAGCGGACAGTATTCCTCGCCGTATATTTATACTGTCCTGTTAAAGCAGTTTAAAAGCAAGTACGTTTCTGTCAAGTTCGATTACTGTGCCAGGATCCAGATACACTGGCCCTTCATTGGGTAATCTCTTGCCGTCCACAAAAATCCCGTTTCTTGAAAGATCAAGCAACTCATATTTTTGAGATTTAGATACATATCTAATAGCACAGTGACGCCTGCTAATTCTTGCATATTTACTATCCAAAACAATAGATGCATTTTCTGCATCACGGCCAATGATTATCTGTTCATCTGGTTTCAATTTGAAAGAGTATCCCTTGTACTGCCCGCAAACTCCATAAATCGTTGGTGTAAGCTTTATTGTACTTATATCGCCGCAAGAGTTATTGTCTCTTTTTTTTTCATGGAGCATATTAGTACCGGCTACGCTTTTACCTTTGAGCTCATCTTGAATGAACTCGTTTCCTGTCCACTCAATAGGTTCCCCTTTTAGCGCTGCATACATTTCGGCACAAGTCATATTATAGTATGGCTTATAGTACAGCAGTCCCACAATACCGGAAGTGAGTTTGTCCAATATCCTCCAGCCAATAAAGCTTAATTCGTAAACAAAAATATTGCCTATTTTGCCTGTGGTTAGCTGGCAGCTAACTTCAACAGCTTTTTTAGGAGCCAAGTCAGGATGCTCGGCCAGCACCCAAGGCAGAGTCCATGTCTTCAGCCAGACATAATAACCTGATATAAGCTGAGCCAGAAGGAAAAATGGCATTATCTGCAGGCAGCTGACTAAACTTTGAGCCATATCTACCAACATTTCCAAACCAAAATTTCCATATAATATATCGGAGTCAAAAGAAGCTGTCCAGTTTAAAACCAGCATTTCCACCACACCTAAGAGAATGGGTATTGCAAAAATCAATATCCATCTTAAAGCGGAAGCCTTAGTAATGTTCCAATAATTGTTGAATCCATCCAAAATATACCGGATATTACCTTTAACACTGTATTTCTTTATGTATAGGAAATATCTATTCAAGCCCACCTGAACTGGCTCTGATATCATATTTCCTATGATATATGTGCTGGCAACAGGAACAATTAAAAATATGAACCCAACAGTTGGCAGCAACATTAAAATGCAGGAGAGGCCAGTTGCTGCAACGGCCATAATTGACAAGACACATAAAATACCAAGTTTTAATATTCGAAATAATATTTCTGCGCCAATCATGCCTGAAATATTATTTATAAGCTTTTTTCTTGCGTTTTCTTTTATTTCCCTTCGTGGAACCACTTCTTACCACCCCAATATATTTTTACGTGAAACTCATCTACTGTCTTTTGAAACATTCTTTAAAAACAGAACTGCAATTATACATAAAACAACGCAGAAAGCTACCATTATTCCCCAGCAGTTAAGTAAATTTTCTATTGTATGTTCAAACATCTCTGCGGTCTTGTCCGTTTCATCAGTAGCATTAGCCACGATTAACTGACCTAGCTGAAATTCTTTGTACAGATCCTCCAGATTTGCACTAGCACCCAGCGCTGATATTGACCATCGGCTTATCGTTATATTGGATAGTAAATCTACTAGCCCTTTTAATTCAAAAATAATTCCGGCAAAAACCAATTGTACAACCAGCAGGAAAGGAGACATAGTCATTGCCCTGTCTGAGTTGCGGACTACCGCCGAAAGCCCAAGTCCCATACAAGACGAAGCGAGAATAGTGAGGAAAGTTGTAATAAACATTTCCGGTGCTGGAGTTCCCAGCAGTATACCTTCTTCCGGCAGTCCAACTGAAATGGCAAATACTGCAAAAAGCAGAAAACTTTGAATTAAACACAGCAGCGCCTGTACACCAAATTTTGAAGATATATATGCGCTTAACCTCAGATTTGTCATGTACTCTCTTTTTAATATTGGTCGTTCTTTGCATATCTCCTGGACAGAATTGAAGATTCCTATCCAAATGGCACAACAGACATACGTGAAGAGCAAATTTTTTGTATCTATATAATTTTCATAAGGACTTTCAGGTTTACATACAAAAATAATCAAGCCCATAATTATCGGTTCAATAAGCATGAGAGCCAATCTGGCTTTGTCATTGCAAATAATATTTATATACCTGCTTATCAAAACTCCGCTCTGTTTAATGAAAGAGGGGCGTACAAGTTTATTTATTGAAACAGCTTCTGCTTCATATCTCTCTTGTCGGCCCGAAATATTGTTGAATACGCGGCTCCAGTACTCTGTGTCGTCTGCAACCAGATTATAGATATCCACAAAATTATCTACCTTGAAGAAATTCAGCGCTTCATTCGGTTCTCCGCAGAAGCATAATTTTCCACTCTTACCCATAAAAATTATCTTGTCACACATGTGCAAATTTAAAGTAGTATGAGTAACCATGATTACTGTTTTTCTTTTATCTTTAGATAGGCGGCGGAGTGTTCCCATCAATTTTCTTTCCGTTCCAGGATCCAGGCCTGATGTTGGCTCATCTAGAAAAAACAATCCGGGATCTGCCAGCAGCTCAACAGCGATACTTGCGCGCTTGCGTTGCCCTCCGCTCAGCTTTTTTACCATTGACTTCGAAAAGTCCGTCAGTTCCATCATTTCCAGGACTTCGTATACTCTTTTCTTCCTTTCTTCAGAGCTGCTGTCATCGGGCATACGCAGCTTTGCCGTATATTCCAACATTTTTTCCAACTCAATATGATCATATACGATATCCTGCTGGGGAACGAAACCAATAAGGCTCTTAAAATAGTCGTAGTTATCGTAGAGAGACTTATCCCCAATCATTACCGAACCTTCAGTAGCTCTCTCATATCCCGTCAAAGCATTGAGTAAGGTGGACTTGCCGCACCCAGAACCACCCACGATTGCCACAAACTCTCCGGGCTTAATAGACAAATTCACATTGTTCAGTATACGCTTTGTCCCAGAGCGTGTATTTACATCACGAGTAAGGGCAATGGCTTCGATGCCAAAGCCACCTTCACTTACCGAGTAATACAGGGTATTTCCTATAAGGCAAAAATAAGTGTTGGTGATTTGAATGGTGCTGCGGTTGTTTAACCTGTAGCTTCCTTTAATCAGTTTCCCATCCACCAGAGTACCGTTCATACCATAGCTCACAACCATATAGCATGATTTTCGGGTATCATAATATATTTCTGCGTGTTTTCTGGATGCTCCTACATGCTTCAGCCTGATATCACAGTCCTCGCTTCGGCCAATGGTGATTTTATTATCCAGACTTAAAGCCTTTTGCTGCCAGCGGTTGCCGCTTTCAACAACAAAAATTGTTACGCCTTGGTTTGTAAAATAATCGTCTGCGCCAAGCTTGATAATATCCCCTGCGGAAATCTCATATTTATGTTTTTTGCCGGGTTGTATTCTTGCCCCGTTAAGGTTGGTACCGTTGCTGCTTCCAACATCCCATATATAATAATACTGATTTATTACCTCAATCATCAGGTGAATATTTGAAACGAAGTCAGATTCCAGTACAATATCGTTTTGGTGGCCCCTGCCGGCAGACAATTTTTTATCTGCGTTTCTGTCTACATATACATGCTGGGTGCCATTATTTTCGTCAATAACGAACAGCTCAAGATTCCTGTCTGAAGCTTCATTGCTGTTCTTACTTTCGGCTGGATTAAGGCTCGTGCTTATGTTAATGGAATACTGTCCATTTAACAGAGAAAAACTTCTATTGTTTTTCAACGGGATAAAATCTTTCGCCAGCACTCCATCCACGAAGGTGCCATTTGAACCGAAATTTTTTACATACCACAGTCCATTGCTGTATACAAGCACACAATGCCTACGAGCCACATAGGGATTTTCAATGCAAAGGCAGTTATCCCTTGATCTTCCGATTGTCACGTTTACATTGTTATTCAGCGGTACATTGCAGGAGGCAATTATCCTGCCATTTTCCCTGGCTGTGATGTTGCAAATTCTGTTCATACTATCTCAACACCCACAAAAATAATATCCACTCAGTAATTTGGTCGGTTAAACAGACGGCTCTCGAAAGAGGCAGCAGCTAAAATCTGCTGCCTCTATATGATAGCCGTTGTCTGAAATTACCGCTTCAGACAACGGTTTTAAAATCGGGGAGGCCATTTCTTCCCGGATTCTGCGGATTAACGTTTTAGTTATTGTAACCTTTGCTTATTTCATATTACCTTGCCAGACTATGCTTTTTTATGCTTCCTTTGCTTTTACTTCAAGCCCATTGCCTTCTCCTGGCTGGTCTAAATTCTCTCGACTTGGCTCTAAAGTGGGACTTGCTTGGGCTGAAGGCGATGGTTGCAGCTCATCTGTGGGCCGGGGCGAGACAGGAATTTCTGCTGTAGGTGCAGGGTGTTCAGTAGCGGAGCCCTCTGCATCCCCATTTTCTTTTTGAAGCGGCTCAATCCGGTCACCGGACTGCTCCCCGTTCCCTGTATCGCTATTGACCTTGATGCATAGCACCATGCCTTTTTCAAGGACAAGTCCTTCTTCTAAGCTTTGATAGAAAACCTGGCCTTGCTCTGCTTCTTCACTTTCCCCATATTCGACAGATACCTCCAGGCCAATGTTTTCCAACAGTTTTCTGGCATCATCTTCTTCCCACCCGAGCACATTGGGCATTACAGGCTTCGGTGTAAAAAAATAAATTCCAAGGCCAAGGAAGCACATCAGTATGCCCACACACAGCTGGGCAATACCCAATTTTGTGGAGCATAATTTCAATTTTTTTTTGCAGTTTCCCAAAATTATCTCTCCTAAAACCAAAGCTTCTCACATATGCGCTTCAGTAAGATTCCGTTTAAAAATACATAGATTTTCTGAATACCGTATGTACTTACATCGAAAAGGGCGGCAAAAATCAAAGCTTAGTCCAGTTAAATTTCTCCCCGCACAATGGGACAAAAAGCAGCTTACATTTACCTACTTCCAGCACGTCATACGCCTGTAGCACCATTTGGGTGAGCAAAACTTGGCCGTTCAAATAGCACAATGTACTGGAGCTGCCCTGGGTAGCATAATACATGTTGCTTTTATAATCGTAAACCACCATTGCTTGGCAATCCCTGGACACACTATCATCGCCAATTAACGCTACTTTGTTTCTCTCATTTCTGCCAATACTGTTCTTGCCAGGCACCAGTCTGAAATCCTGTCCCTTGTGTTTGCCGTCAATACACACCAACCATCCCACACAAGGTGTAACTTGCATCGGACTTACCTTAGAACCTGTTTTTTCGTCAAACAAATCAATAAAAATTGTTTTTCCTTCATCAGTTTCTTCATCTCCCATCGGTATTGTTAGACCATCGTCGCTTATACCACCTCCATTGGAGTAGAAGCTGCCGGGTATGGTGGTTTCCAAGTCGTCGAAGTCATGAGGAAAGATTTGCAGACCTGCGTCCGGCTTATTTCCCAAAGGTACTGTAGTGTCTCCGTGATCAACGGTGTTTTGACCGTTTGAACAGTGCGGGCAAGTGCTATACTTGTCCCCATCATAAAAGTGTCCATTTTTACATCTCTCTAGCTTCATGATTATTCCTCCTGAGTTTATATATAATTTTTCTCTTTCACTTTCAGCGGCTCATAACAAGCACTGTAATATTGTCATGCTTTCCCCGTGTACCTCCGGTCATGGCGTATTTTGCAAGTATCTTTGCCAACTTTTCCGGCTGTTTGGTATTTCGCTGAATAATACGTTGTATATCTCCATCACTGACATACTTATATAAGCCGTCGGAGCTGAGCACCAGGATGTCGCCTTCACTTGTATTGAAGTTTACGATCCCCGTATCAATTATGATATCTTCACCGCGTCCCACATAGCTTATCAGAGCATCTTTAAGCCTATCATTCTCCATCTGCTCCGGAGTGATTATTCCGGCGCTGCATCGTTCCTGCAGGGTCACACGGAAATTGTGATCCCTGGTAAGCTGTTCCAAATGTTCGTCGTGAAAAAGATATATTCTGCTATCTCCGGCTGATACCCAATATGCCTTGTTGTCTCTTACGGCAACTGCAACTATAGTGGTGCCGCTGTTAAGAGCTTTTCCATCCTCCGATGTCAAGCTGCTTATCTCTTTATTTGCAGCGGATACCAATTCCGTGAGAACCTGGCAAATATTTTCCATCCATCCAAGTTGATAGAAGCCGTTATAAACCAGCTCGGCACAGGTTCTGCTTGCAATTTCCCCGTTTTCCATTCCACCCATTCCGTCACAGACAACAGCAAGGACGCCGGCTTTTAATTCTTCGCTGTTCCTATTTCCCGCAGGAAACATATAGTAGTCTTGCTGATACTTTCTATCTCCGATCAGGCTCTCTGCCACCACAGATACACCGCCAATATTTTTGCAGTTTCTGCCAGAGTCAGATTTGTTCAAGGCAATTGCAGCTGTTCCAAGAACCAGAAATACTATGCCTATTACAAAAAGCCCAAAGTCAAGAATCATCAATCTGTTATAGGTATCTATGCTGATATATGAAATATCAGCATATGTACTCATAAAAAGATTCATTTATTTTCCTCCATGCTGCCAGCTTCTTCATTGCATTACGACCGTATGGTCACAGTCTTTTCCTTTAAATGGGGTATTGCTCTTTTCAAGCGTAGATAAATTTTTACGGTAAAAATTTTAATATACCATAGCCATATCAATAAGTAACCGTAATCTTGGTTTTACCTATATTTATCACATCGCCACTAATTAGTTGTTTCTGCTTCCCTATGGCAGCACCGTTGACAAAAGTTCCGTTAGTTGAACCGGCATCGGCAATTATCAATTTCCCATTGGAGTAGCTGAGGATCATATGCAATCCTGAAATTTGCATATCATTTATTGCCAAATCACATCTTTTGGGATTTCTGCCTACGGTAAGCTTCTCACCAACAGATATTTTTGAATTACGTTTCTCTCCTGTAGGCAGTTCTATCAATAGATTGATTACGATTTTTGCCTTTGCTGCTTTTTTTGCAGCAAGTTCTTTTAAACGGAGTTCTTCACTTATTTTCTGCTTTTTTTTCTTTTTTGCTACTATAATCAGCACTATGGCAACAATTAAAACAATGCCGACTGAAACGGCTATCCACAGCACAGAACTGTTTTCCGTTTCCACAGAGAAACTTATACTTGCTTTACCGTCTTGGCTTACCAAGGGATTAGCTTCTTTGGAAATATCGGTTATTCCATCGAATTTAATTTCATAGTCCCCCGTGATAAGGTCCTCCTGCATACGAATAACTGAAGTCAGGTTATCCTCATCGTAGCTAACTTCTGCTATGGGGATTTCAGTTCCATCAGCGTTGTAAACAGAATAATTGTCTGCTTTATCTGCTCCTATGACTTTTTCCGAGAAGGTTACTGTAAGGCTGGACTTATTCCAAGTAAAGTTATTAACTACAGGTGCTTCATTATCCGATATGTAGTAACTGACAAGTATGCTTTCGGAAATGAATTGTACAGGATCGGTTCCATTAAAGACTACTTCCAGTTGCTGTTTCACCGAAGGAATATTATTTGTTTCTGCCAAAAGCTTGAGTACATAGCAGCTGTTGATATATATTCTCATGCTTTCTGAATCTTTGTTTATTGATTTGGCATTACTGTTGTATGACAGTCCACCTGTGGCCATGCAGAATTCACTCATGCTCTCCTGTACATTGTCATAGGGATAATTGCAAAAGCAGTACATTGGCAGCTGAGCTTCAATCATGGAACTTTGAAGGTCATTTCTTGCCATTTCTTCCTCGAGGAAAATGCCGTTGTCGAACATTATCATTACTTTTCTGCTCATAAGACTTCCGTCTTCGTTTTGTGAAATACGAATTCCTTCTCTTATGGCAGAGGCTGTATCTGCATCTTTCACCACAACGCTTATATTGTCTATAATACGTTTTGCAGAACTTCTGCTCTCAGAGCCGTCCAGCTGTACATTAACTGTATCTGCATAAGTTATCAAAACAAAACTGTCTGTGTCCTTTAGTTCGTCTATCCAGGACGATAGAGTTTTTTTGATTTCTTCCAAATACTCATAACCTGTCCCGTTAGTGGACGTATTTATTAGAAAGATATATTCTGTCGGATCTTCTTTTGCACTTCCAAAGGATAGTGCCTCCAGCTTTTCATCGCCCAACTTTGCATCTATACTGCCGGGATCTGCGGATAAACCGTACGCAACTTTACCTGACGCATCTGTGGGATAAAAATACAAATTTATCTCTGGAGCCGCCGATCTATGCTGCTCTACTTGGCTCCTTTCCCAGGTCCCTTCCGCCAAAGCTACGGTAGACAGGCTGGAGAAAACAAGTAAAAGGCTCAACACCACTATGGTGAAAATTTTTGTTTTTCTCATTGCATTAGTCATCTCCTGAAGAATTTCCCAAACTTTATAATTTTATTTTTATTAACTACTCTTACGGCAATGGCTGAGAAATTATCCATATGATTCCCAGCCCCGTGTTCATTGACCAAATCTCGCATTTTATCCAGCCACGCTTGGCTGGTGTCAGCCTCTCTTAAGCAGGCCGTCATTTCTTTCTCCGTTATCCACTCCCAAAAACCGTCGCTGCATATCAGGAAATCATTTCTCCCGTCCAGCTCAGGGAGTTTCATTTGCTGCTGTTGCGGCTGATCCCATTTCGACCCCATCACCCGCAGCAACTTGTTCCGATCTGGATGATGCCTGATATCTGTCTCCTTTATTTCACCCATTTTTACCAGATATTGTGGTACAGAATGATCCTGAGTACGACAAAACATCTTATTATTCTTAAATAGATATATCCTGCTGTCCCCCACGTAAGCCGCAGCCGCTTTATCATCCTTTATTACAAGGCAGCATACTGTGGTTTTTATTCCGTCCTCTCTCCCCAGTTCCAACTGCCTGGCATGCAAATCCTCCTGGGCCTGCTCAATCAGGCTATTTACAAGTTCTTCAGGACTTCCTTCCCAATCATGGCATTCAAAATTTTTTTTAATGCTTTCGCACACGCAGGCAGAAGCCAGTTCTCCGCCGTAATGGCCCCCAAGGCCGTCACAGAGCACGGCGCAGAGGCTGTTTTCCGCAGCGCTTACCACGATACAATCCTCATTCTTTTCCCGCTCACCTTTTTCGCTTATTGAAGCTACATTAAAGTCCATTAACATCATCTCCTCTCTGATTATAAAATTTTCCGCTTTAAAATCGGTAGATGTGAATATAGTCTTCATTTATTCAACATGCCTTACCCCTAGAAATAACGATAAAGCAGGATATGTCATTGACTTCGTTGTAAGCAAATATGATTACTTAGCAATCAACCAGTCGATGATATTTGATAGTATTACGGATGTTTTTATACAACTCTTACAGACACAATAACATCTTCAGATCCAAGCAGGACAATAGCATCGCTCCCAACATTTTTACGTTCCCCGGAAAGCCTTTCACCTGATGCCAAAATTGTACCGTAAGTAGAGTTAAGATCTCTAATGACTATATCGTTATTTTCAATGAAAATCTCGCAATGCTCTTTGCTGACTCCGGGAGTTCCAGAGGGAAATACCATTTGGCAAGTATCAACATTTCTGCCAATTCTGATCTTTCCGCGGCTTGATATCATCTCTCCCTTTATTGGCCCACGTTCACACCGGACTTCCAGCATAACTTTTCCTGGCCACTTTCTATTTCCACTTCTTTTATTTATTATTACTATTCCGACTATCAGGGCAGCACATATTAAGGCAGCCCCTACTACAATTACAGTTACAGGAATTTCTATATCGACTTTGTCCCTATCGACTTCAACAACTTCTTTACCATTAGGACTGCCCTTCAAGTAAACTACACCCAACTCGTCTAACGTCTCACACAAATAATCTACACTAACTGCCAGAGTCATATTATTCAGATCGTTTACTCCCACTACGACAGTATTGATGCCAATGGCCTGCCCGTACTCATCCACCATAGGCCCGCCAGAATTACCCGAGTTGACCTTTACGTCACTCATTATGTAATCAATACCATTCCATTCATAATTTGTGTTACTTATAGTCCCCTTTGTTATCGTCATGTCTTCAATTTCAGAGCTTAGATTGCTGTTATCTTTTATCATATCAGATAGGCCAGGGAATCCTATGCAATAAACATCCTGAGATTTATGAGTTTCAGATGGCGAGAGTAACACTATGGTCTTTCTATTTTCTAGCTTTTCAGGCAGTTCCAGTATTGCGATATCTATGTCAGGATCACTGTACAGCACTTTAGCATCCACTGCCCCATATATGTTTGTTGCCGTGACCTGCACTTGTCCAATGTTGTCCTCAATCACATGATAGTTTGTTACAATGATTTCTCTGCTCGATTCGCCGTAGCCCACAACAAAGCCAGTACCTAAAGCGTATCCGCCCTGCATAGGTACAATTATTCTAACAACACTTTGCTGGGCAGACTCTACCTTCTCATATTCCGCATAAGCTGCAGCATCGCTTATAGCAAGCAGTAAAACAATAAGCAAAATAATTGTGACCTTTGTTTTTTCCCTCATCAGCTTTTCCCCCCACATTTTCTACATTGTGATATTGTGTTAAAGCCCATACCTGAAAATTAATCTGTTCCAAATACCAATGCCAGCACGACTTCTCCGGTAGCCAAAACCAATATGCTGTCATTATTCAAATAACAGCCTTCCCGCTTCAATTCCCGGCCATCACCAAGTGTTATACCATTACTGGATCTATCATTTATCCTTACACGTTTATTGGGCTTATCGTATGATATAGTAAAATGTACTCTACTTATTGTATTTTGCTCAGAAACAATAAAGTCGCATAAGTCCTTTTGTCTTCCGACCAAGTACTGTCTTCCGTCTTCTATATATAGCTTTCTTCCAGGTTCCTTTCCTTTTAAAATTTCCAGATAGGGTGGGCCCTCCGGTTTGCAATCACTTGCGGCTTTTCTTTGCGCTTTTCTCCCAACATTTTTTTTAAGTAGATATCTAAATTTCTCAAATATGCGTCTATTTTCGCTTTGCTTATTTCCTGCTGGGACCTCTTTTATGTCTGTATCTTCTCCAGCAACATACCCTGTAAAATCTGCTATAAACTCATCAACTGTCTGATACCTTTTCTTATAGTCCAGTTCCAACGCCTTACATATGGATTCTTCCACATACGCTTCGGTTTCCGGAACAACTTCGCCTAGTCTCTGTAGCTGCGCGCCGGAGCGCCTGTCCATTACTGACGGAGGCATTTTACCGGTAACTATGCGATAAAATGTACAGGCCAGTGCATAAATATCCGTCCATGGCCCTATATCTCTCCTGTTTCCCTCGTATTGTTCAGGCGGAGCATATCCTGGTTTAAGTTGTACGGTTTGAGCACTCTCTATATTATTATTAATAAAACTTCTTGATGCTCCAAAGTCTATTAGCTTTACATCTCCGCTTTTTTCAACTAAGATATTAGAAGGGCTAATATCACTATGTACTATTCCTAGAGTATGCACTTCACTTAAGGCAAGGGCTATTTGGATTATAATGTGTTTAGCTTGAATATATGGGAGCTTATCTCCAAACTCCTTTATAAACTCTTTCAGACTCGGACCTTGAACATACTCCATTACTATGTATGCAGTATTGTATTCTGTGAAGAAACCTTCTACTTTTGCTACTGACGGACATTTATCCAAGGTGAACAAAATTTTTGCTTCTTCATAAAAGTGAGTTACACTTTTTTCATACTTAGCCTGGTCTTTGTAAACTATAACTTCTCCATTAGGCTTTCTACCGCAAACACTTGAGGGGAAAAATTCTTTTACTGCGACACATTTGTTGGAAACCGTATCATGGGCAAGATATGTTATTCCAAAACCGCCGGCCCCAAGAAGTTTACCTATTGTATATCTCCCATTAAGCAACTTCATTGCAGACAAGGCATTTACTGACTTTCTCTTTCTTTTATCCTCTTCCTGATTTTCAAAACAGTGCGGGCAAACTGAAGCAGTATCGATTTCCCTGAAACAATTTACGCACCTCAACTCATGCACACCTTTCTTAAAACCTGCATTTCTATACAGCTTTTATGTAATAAAATGGCTGTCCGAGATTTTGTTCAGAACTTTTTTGGGCTTAAATTTTCGCTCCCTATAAAGTGATCCTCCGCTAATAATGCGTTATTGCGTTCCCTTTGTGGCGAATATTGTTGAGTAACGATTTCTTAATATTCGTTATATCAACGTTTTTAAATAATATCATATTAATTTTTTCGTGAATTTACCTTGGAATAACTTGTAGGCTTTTAGGAATAATTGGCTTAATACTCTATCTTAACAGCCACCATGTATTTCTGTAATATATATTAAGAACTATTGCCATAGGTGGATGAATAATATGTATGTTATCAGTCAAATTAAACTCCAGCGTAATTAAATAATTCATGCGACCTATAAAAAGCGCAAAAAAGACTGGGTACTCAATTTAAATTTCCCAGTCTTTTTATACATGTTTACAATTCAATTAAGCCTTTCCCGGCTCATTTTTTTCCTATCAAAATTGTTTGCAGATATGAAACTAGGTAAATGCAGCACACCCGTTTTTCATGAGTGAAAAAAAGAGTGCTTACATAATACATTTCTTTAATAAAGTTCGCATTGCTGATAGTCATTGTTGCCTACAGCCACTACCGTACCGTCCGATTTGAGGCCTACGATGTGATCATAAGCTACGGACACATCCACTATGTCCGTCCATGTCCCTATTTCTTTAAGGCAAGCATCCAAATCATAATCAAAATAGTAATCCCCTGCGTCTTCATCTCTTTTGGCGGCAGCTACTGTGCCGTCATTTTTTATGCCGATCAGAACTTTTTCACCGTCACTGCGAAGTAGTTTAATGTCTGTCCATTCCTGTGACTCGCTAAATATAGGAAACTTTTCACCATCCATTTCGATACCGCCCGCCACAACAACTGTGCCATCTGATTTTAATCCTGCGGCGGATACATCCCCGGCTAAAACCTGGACAATGTCTGTCCAACGGGAAAGATCACCATTTAAATATGAATAGTCCTCCCCTGTACCTGTGACCGTACCGTCTTCTTTGATACCAAGCGTTAACCATCCGCTGCTTGAAATATCGCTTATTCCACTGGCAGTCCAACCTATACTGTCAGAGGCTTCTCCATCCCTGCTAAGGAAAATCGTCATATGACCGGCACTGCAGGTTACAGCTATCGCCTTAGTAATGTCCTTTTTATCATCAACCTGCCAGTCTTCACCGAAGTCGTCGTGCCCGGCTGCATAAACCTTTCCACTACTGGATACGCCCAGAGCATGTACACTGCCGGCTGAGATATCAATAATGTCCTTCCACTCAGCAACATCATCCTTCATTTCCTGACTTTCATTTTCACCCGCTACAAGGACAGTTCCGTCTTCCTGCAGTCCCAGCACGAAACCTACTCCCACCGCCAGTTTTGTAATATTCTCCCAGGAGGACAACTCACTTTCTACATCCGTTATATCTCCATTGTAGTCAGCCATCTGCCCCTTGAATACAACGGTTCCATCTTCCCTTAATCCAAGGCTAAATCCCATCCCTGTATAAATTTGCGCTATGTTATCCCAGTTGCCTGTAGCTTTATCACCGTTTTTTTTAAGCTGCCCCTCAGACTCATTGTTAGGCAAAGACTGCGGATTAATTTCATTTGAGTTGCTGTCACTGGCAATATCATTGTGAGTTTTTTCAGCTGGGAATAATATAAATATCCCAGTCAGAATTAAAGCGGCCAATATTACCACGCAGCTAATAAGCAGGAGCAAACTCTTGCTTCCTTTTTTGTGCGTCATCTTCTCTGCTTTAATTCCATGCCGTACTGCTCCGCAATTGTAGCAAATTTCATACTCCAGGTCATTTGTTGTTCCGCAATTGCTGCATAACCATTTATTTTCCGTCCGCATCAACATTTCCTCCACCAAAATCAGTCAATCGTTTTTACATATATTTAGCATATATCTCAGTTCTTTATAGCTTTTAGCTTATAACCAGATTAAAGTTATGCAAACACTCCGCAAATTGCTTTCATGAAACACCTAATATCAAGGCCTTAATGTACCCACACGAGTATCCTTTATGGGATAGTTTCCGTCCCCAATCTGAACCAGATCCCAGGCATTAGGGTATCCGTTAAAAAAGATGCTCTCCAGCTTGGTGCAGCCATAAAAGGCATAGTCTTCAATTCCCAGAAGGCTGCCGGGAAGAGTAATATGGTCAAAGTTATTACATCCGAAAAAAGCATATCCTCGTATTTTCCGCACAGAATTACCCAAATCTATTTCCTTAAGGCCTGTACAGTTATAAAAGGCTGCACCGCCTACATCCAACACGCTGTCTGGAAGTACTATACTCTCCAAGGCTGTGCAGTCAGAAAACGCTCTCATACCTATCATAGTAACAGTATCAGATATTTCTACATCTTTTAATTCAGTACAAGCTTTAAACGCGTATTCAGAAATATTGGTTATGTCTCCGGATATGCAGACTTTTTTTATATCTGCTGCATACTGCAGCCAAGGTGCCTTTCTAGTAGTGTCGTTATAGTCCAGCATTTTCCCACTACCACTTATTTCCAAAACTCCCTGAGAATTTAATTCCCATATAATTCCATTGGTGCCGACCTCTCCGGAGTAAACGATCACAACAGGGGCGGGGCTGGGCGTTGGACTGGGTGTGGGTGAGGGTGCAGAAGTATTAATTGCTATTGAAGCCACTGGTTCGGCAATCACAGATTCATTGTCTTGCCCTGCAAGCTGTTTATCTTCTATGTTCGGAGATATATACAAAGTCTTTAATTCTTTTCCCCAAAAGGCAAAAGTCAAGAATACGGCCATAGCCACAGAGATAGCCACGGCTATCATGATGTGCCCATGCCTTTTCTTTGCTTTTCCCGTGCCGAATCGGTTATCTTCAAAAGCCTTTTTAAGTTCCTGCATAGAGCGGAATCTGTCATCGCTCTTTAAAGCCAGACCTTTCATTAGCGCATTCTCTTGGGCAGGACTTATTTTTATTCCCATTTGGGAAGGCCTTTTCAGATTATCCATAAAAATACGGTTAACCGCATTTTCCGGTGTAACACCGGTTATCATTTTATATATTGTGGCACAAAGGGCGTATACATCCGTCCAGGGTCCCTGTGACGTCCTTCTATTATATTGTTCTTCAGGTGCGTACCCGGGTTTAAGGATTATTGACAAGCTCTTTTCATCATTGGAGTAATACCGAGCTGCTCCAAAATCCAAAAGCTTTACCCGACCGTCATCAAGCAGCATAATATTTGCCGGACTGATATCTCTGTGTATCAGGTTATGAGCATGCACTTTTTGAAGCGCGGACATCAACGGGAGCATAAGTTCCAAGGTCTGATCAATGGTCAGTTTCCCTTTTTCAGACAGAATTTCTTTAAGGCTTTTCCCCTCCAGGAATTCCATTACAATATACGCTGTGTTGTTTTCCTCAAAATAATCCCTCACATTTACTATGTTTGGGTCATCAATAAACTCAGCTAAGATCTGAGCCTCTTCCATAAACTTTGTTTTTCCACTGCAAAAAATTGTTTGGTTTTGGCTGCAGGTAGGTCTAACAGAATTTGCATCTCCGCGCTGTACAATTCCTACGGGATAGTACTCTTTGACAGCAATTTTTGCTTTCAGCATCAGGTCATACGCGGCATAAGTTATTCCAAATCCGCCTTCCCCAATGGCCCTTCCTATTAAGTATCTACCTCTAAGGATGGTCATTATGGGAAGTTGATGAAACCAGTTTTCTTGTTGGATTTTCTCTCCGCACTTGGGACATATATTGTCTTCACAATCCACATCGTTTATTTCGAAAAAACATTTAGGGCAATATGTTGACACAACAATTTCTCCTGTAAATATTTTTGCCCTTAATTATAGCATGGTTAAATTCATAATGTTTTTGGCTTGGAATAATTTACACTTTCTTGGGAATAACTCGTACTTATTCTTGCTCATCAACTTCCATTTTTTAAAGATTGTCTGATATTATATAATTTTCTCCGGGTTCTTTTAAATACTGCGTATCCGTGTTATACAGCACACAATTAATAGCCTGTCAAGATAAAACATGGCAATGGGATTGCATTATTGCGGGTCCTTGCTTTTCGCTATTCGAAAATATATAATGCAGGAAATGATTCTGCGAAACCATGGCGAATGTATATGGATATTGATATCGTTTCAAGTTTTATGGAAACTGGAAAAGCGGAGCGCACTCATTTCACTGCTCCTCCTTCTCCAAATCGAACCCGCTGCGCTGGGCTTCGATTTGGTTTTTTGTGGGGCAGGATTGGCGGACGGCATATCGTTCACGGCTCCTTCCAAACCTGAAGCGCAAGGCTTTGGGTTTGGTTTTTCTTTTTGGATGGGCGCTTTCTTTAGCAATTTGCAAGAAAAGATTTTAATTCAATGTTCATCGGGTTATGAGGCCGGACGAGCGCAGCTCGTTTGGACTTGCACACTGACAGGGGAGAAGCTGCAATTTTGGAGTCTTAAAAAGCAGCCGCAGAAAAAATGGACTTTGGCTTTCGCGCCGGTTCAACAGACCTGTAGCCCAGCATCAGCGGCTTCAGGTTTGAAAGGAAGGGCAAGGAAGTGAAGGAAGTTTTTGGCAGAAGGCAGAGCCTGACGCCGGAAACGGAGCTAAGCGGACTTTGCCCTGACGCAGCGCAGCGGTGGAAAAAATCGAGGACAGCAAAAGCCTGGAGATTTTTCCGGCACCGCAAGGTGGCGGGAAGCGATAAGGCGTAAGGTCTGGGAAAAAACAGATTAAAACAATAAAACATGAGCCCCGCAGACGGAGAAAGAGTTTAACTCTTCCGTAGTCTGCGGGGCTGTTTATTTTTCAAGGCTTTATTTTCTTAGACCGTCGGCTATTGCGATAAGGTGCTCCAGCTGCTCGTCGCTGAGCGTCTTTGCAATGGCGTACAGTTCATTGGCTTTTGAGGGGGCAGGAGTATCCATGTCAAAAAAATCCTTAGGCTCTATGCCCAAAAATTCGCAGATATAAAAAATCCCTGATAAAGAAGGCATGGATTTGCCGTTTTCGATGTTATTGATATAGCCGGGGTTTTGTCCCATGGACAAACTCATGTCACGGGCAGAAACACCCTTTTTTTCTCTTAGCTGAGCAAGTCTAAGGGAGAACTCTTTCTCTGTCATTATTCGCACCGCCTCGTGTCGTATTTTAACCTATATACTTAGAAATATTATTGGCGGTAAAGCTGAATATATGTTGATATATGGGTTTATAGATGATATAATTACAGATCATAAAGGATTGAGGATGCTGAGTGAACTGCATAGACTGGAGGAAAAAATATGAGAGAATACACATGCACATGTATAGGGGCGGCGAGAGGATCTCAGCTCCCGGAGACCGGCGCTTTGAAAATACAGATGGAAAAGCTCATTGAGGAGCGGGGTGTCAGGCGCTTCCTATGCGGTATGGAGAGGGGTCTGGAACTGGCTTTCGGGGAACTTGCGGCAGAGCTGCGGGACGGAAAGTATCCCTTTATCACCCTGGAATCGGTGATACCCTATGAGGAGCAGGCGGCGGAATGGGGTGAGGCGGACCGGGATAGATACTATAATCTGGCGGCCAGATGCGACCGGGAGAAGATGCTGAGACGAAGCTTTGCCCAGGGCTGCATCATTGAGCGGGACTGCTATCTCTTGGGACAGGCCCGTTACCTGATCCTTGCGGAAGAGGGAAAGTTTAAAACCATGGTGCTGGACAGCTGAGGCCGGAGATAAGAGAACTATAGAAAGTTATGGCAATTTTATAAAATAGCATATTTTATGAACAAACATTGCTACTTTTATGAACATTAGCACTCTACTGTTGACAGTGCTAATTTGATGTGCTATAACATAATTGCTTCAGGAGGGGAGCTAAAGAGTTCCCACCGAAGAGCAAATGATAAGTGCGAAGCGCATTGAATGGAGGAATGACTTATGTTGCCCAGCATTTTTGGTGAAAATCTGTTTGATGATTGGTTTGACGAAAGTTTTTGTATGCTTCCTGAGTGGGGCGGCCGCAATCCTCTGTATGGCAAGCACGCTAAGAATCTGATGAAGACCGACGTGCGGGAGACCGAGGACAGCTACGAGCTGGATATTGACCTGCCCGGTTTCAAGAAGGACGAAATCAACGTAGACCTGAAAGATGGTTACCTGACCATTTCCGCTGCCAAGGGCCTGGATAAGGACGAGAAGGACAAGAAAGGCAAGTACATCCGTCAGGAGCGTTACGCCGGCGCTTGCAGCCGTAGCTTCTATGTTGGCGATGTGGAGCCCAAGGATGTTTCTGCCAGCTATGAGGACGGCATTCTGAAGCTGTCCATGCCGAAGCAGGCCAAGAAGGAACTGCCGAAGAGCACCAGCATCACCATCGGCTAAGGTTTAATAAAAAGGCGCTTTCGCCGCAAGGCGAAGGCGCCTTTTTATATTCAATCCAGCTGCTGAAAAAGGAATATTCCATGAACTATAAGTGCAGCTTTCCTTCCCAGTGGCTTGGCCTGGAGGGATCGGAGCTTGCAAAAGTCACAGGCCTTGACAGTGCCATTTTCTGTCACAAGGGCGGATTCCTTATGACCTGTGGAACGCTGGAGGATTACCTCAGAGCATGTCGAAGCAGCCTTGCAGCCTTTCACGAAG
>OLRA01001309.1_pt1 | contig 29829 bp, 24 predicted proteins | sample 1673011 | NCBI WGS metagenome assembly OLRA01 (sample SAMEA3136746, study PRJEB25190) | human gut metagenome | reverse complement strand
TTTCTGTTTTTTATCCCAACTGGCTTATAATTCGGAAATTTTATCTAAATTTGTGTTGGTATCATAGTAAACATAGATGTCCACTTTATTTCCAACAAAAGTGCCCTTGAATGCTCTTGTTCCATTAGAAATAGATGCACTGGCAACTTTGTTATAAGTACAACCTTTTGCAACCAGTTTCGCTTGAAATTGTGCGATTGTACCTGTAACAGGAATACCCATAAATTTGATATGGACATTGGATTGTGCGAATGATGCTATTGCGAAAATCATGCAACACAAGGTAAATAGAAGTTTTTTCATACTTGACTGATTTTGGTATTACGCTGCAAAAGTAATAAAAATCAGCTAATGTTGTTATGTAATAGGTGAAAAATTTACATATACACCTCAATCCCATTCACCTCAAATATACACACATCGCGAAGCTGCCGGATTTCATTGGAGTCCAGCAGCTTCATTCGTCTTGTGCCTTTGTAGAAGTCCTCCGTGAGAAGCTATGATTGACTACCTTGTTAGTTGCCTTGCACGCTTCTCCAAGGGAAGCATGAGCCAAGGTGTTGGTAAAAGAAAAGCCTTCATCCTACGTCGGGGCGCAAGACAAAGGCTTATAGAAAGGGCGCTTAGGCAGCCTTACACGTCATGAAAAACCGAATGTATAATTGAACTTCAATGAGTTTCAATTTGAAAAGCTGAGCTATCTAACTAATCTTATCGGAAGTTTAAAGCCTGTGAAACATTTTGTAGGTCCAGGCTTTTTATTGATTTCATTAATGTTAATAGAAACTGTGTTATTTTCAGAATCACCATCTTTATTCTGTAACCAGAATAGAATCTCGTCACTCTTTACTAATTTCGCTTTAACATACGCAATATTTGTAAATGTTATAGAATTGCCATTTGGGCCAATAAATATAACTTCATTATATTTTCTATCTAGCGAATTATAGTCATCATATTCCATCTTACAAGAGGCTATTAATTCTTGCCATTGGTCTTTAGTCGGTAAACTCATACATTTAGCTTTATCGTAAGGTAAATATATGTATTCACCGTCTGATTTTTCATAATCAGACGCCCAAAGTGTTCCGCTTGGTAATCCCAAATCTACATATTCTGTTTTGTTGTCGCGAAGATCCATTGGTATTTCTTCTTCACGATCTTTGTAACCAGCCTTATATCCTTCGACATAGGCATCGGCTATAGCTTTGGTAATAGCTTGATTAGCTTTACCTTCAGCATACTTCTCTGCATTCTCCAAAATATTCATTAGTTACTAGTATTTATTGAATTATTTTATATGTCTGCAAAGATATGCAAAATAATAAACAAAAGAAAGTATTATACCTCAAAAAAAGCCTTCATTAGCAAACTTAAGTTCTATCTCACTCCACCAATCGCAATTGTATATAAATCGTGTTGTGGGAACTTTTCGCAGCCAATGTAGAGGGTGTCGAAGGCATTGGTGCCGTCGGTACGGTGTTCGAGAAGGTCTTCTTCGGACTCCGGCTGCTTCTCCATAGACTTGTTCTTGCGGAATCCGTGGCGCTCGAACTCATGGGTGACTACCCAATGGAACTAATTCGGACGGCACACCGTCCGACACGATATTTGCATTTCTAACGCTCAATACTCCTCGTTCAGCGCACTAAGAAATCTCTGGTACGAAAATTTTGAGTTTTGAGCGTGCAGCGACAGTATGCTGACATACAGCAGATTATGCTGCTAAGAAGAGAAGTGTGCAATGAATGGCGGAGCTAAACAAGCACTATAGGGTTGCTATAGAGCCACTTTTACACTCCGATACAGCCTCTATTATCATACAATACAGCCTCTCTTGCACTCTTATAGCGTTACTATTGGAGTGCAAGAGAGGCTGTATTGATAAATCAGAGTGTCAGAAGCGCAACATAAACCATAAAAAACGGCTCTCAGAAACTCTAAAATCAATTTTTATTTTGTAATAGATTTTTACTATTTGGACGATATTTGCATGGTACGGGAAGACATGTTTTTAGACAAGAAGACATGAAGAACATGTTTTTCTGACAAGAAGACAATGTAGGCTGTTCTGCGGATTATGAAATTCATTTTTTACTATTCAGCTTCGATTGATAAAAGAAAAGCATTAACTTTGCAAAGACTACCAACATCTCATCATTGAATGTTGAACATAACAAATCTAAAATGAAAGCATAAGAATACTATGAAAACAGAACAGAATCATAATTTTAAGACCAGGTATGACAAGGCGCGTTGGCGTTCTGTGGCAAGTTATTTATTACGCACAATGGCAACATATCGTACGCTTGTTTTCATGGCATTGCTTCTCGGCATAGCAGAAGTTGCGGTCAGCCTTCTACAGATTTGGGCTGTAAAGAGGGTTGTAGATTGCACAGCCGTAAAGACAACCGAATCTGTTTTTCATTCCATCTGTATCCTTACTTTCCTTATGGTATTGGGGTTTGCATTAAAGGCATTCAGCACATGGATAGGCAACATAGCTGGCACTCGTGCCAAGAACAATATGCGACAGCATATTTTGCAGAAATTGTTAACAAGCAGAAATGACGTAAAGCTTCATTCTGGAGACATCGTTAACCGTATAGAGATAGACGTAGCCACTATCATAAACTTTATAGGCTACAAGATTCCCAACTCTATTTGTGGTTTGATAATGTCCATAGCGGCATTTGTATGTTTGTATTTACTTGACCATTTTCTGCTACTTGTAATTCTTGCTGTTATTGCTATATCGTTTATAATCAGCAGAAGATATATCATGAAAATGCGTGAGTATACGAAGAAGATACGTACCTCGGAAAGTAACATTCAAGCTGTCATTCAGGACTGCATACAAAACCGACCGTTACTAAAAGCTCTTGAGGCTTCACAAACGATGCTTGGACGCTTCTCTTCTGCTCAAGATCATCTGTATGGCGACATGAAGAGATTCACTTCCTTTTCGATACTTACAAGCGGTATCGTAAATGCTGGCGAATCATTGATATATATACTGACGTTTCTTTGGGCTGCATTACGGATGCAGGCGGGCACACTTTCTTTTGGCGGGATGACAGCATTTCTGCAACTGATAACCAAGATGTATCGGCCGATACGGGATTTTGCAGGAATATTGCCAGCACTCATTAATGCTGTCACTTCTGCGGAAAGGTTGATGGAAATAGTGAACGGAGAAACTGAACATTGTGACAATCCAATAAGAATGGAAGGACCACGCGGCATTCGTATTGACAACCTTACTTTTCGTTATGACAAGTCTTCGCAGGACGTGTTCAGTAATATATCCATAGATTTCCGTCCTGGAACTTCAACGGCTCTTTTAGGCAAAACGGGAACAGGCAAGACCACTATGCTGAAAATGATGGTTGCTCTTGCTGCCCCTCAGAAAGGAAGCGTGAACGTATATAACGAGAAAGACCAATATGGGGTTTCACCTGATGTGCGATGTAATTGCATATACGTGCCTCAAGGCAATACACTTATACATGGGACCATTCGGGACAATCTCTTGTTGGGCAATCCAAAGGCTACTGACAATGAAATGATGGATATGCTCCGCTTTTGTTGTGCCGACTTCGTGCAGAGCCTTCCGTCCGGGCTTGACACACTATGCTACGAAAAGGGTGGAGGCTTGTCTGAGGGACAAGCTCAACGCATAGCCATTGCTCGCGGTCTGCTGCATGGTGGAGACATTCTGATTCTTGACGAAATAACCACAGCTCTGGATGAAGAGACTAAAACAAAGCTGCTTGACAATCTTTTCAGCCGTTACGCCAAGCATACGATGATTATAGCCACTCACGATCAAAAGGTTATAAATATGTGTAAGGAGAGTGTTAGGATAGAATCAAAATGTTAATATTCAAAAAAAGGACATGTCTTCTTGCTTAAGAAAACATGTCCTTTATGATTACAATTATATCCTATTTTCTTTACTTCGACTCGTACCAGTCACCCGTTTCCTTTACGAGCTTCTTTGCGAAAGCTTCAGGATATCCGGGGCGGTCAACATAACGTGTGAGCTTTCCGTCCTTGGTGCGCTTCACAGCCATATCGTTATACTTGACGATGATGAGAGTGGCAAGGTCGCGCCAATGAGCAAGCATCTGCTGAGCCTTGTCGTTGCTGTAAGCGTTGAGGTAAGCCACAGCAGCAGCTTTATCTGAACCATAAAGTTCGAGAGCGTGCTTCTCCACCTCGCCCTGACGAGCGAAATAATCTGCCTCAAGACTGTCGCGAACAGCCTGAAGCTCAGGGAAGAGCTGCGAGTAACGCGGATAAACCATGTTGCTCACCCAATTGCACACCCAGAAAGCGTTCTTGTCTGAGAAAGTCACGGCGTCTGCACCAGGAGTGTTATAGCACTCGGGCACTACCGTATTGTTGCAATATACCGGAGTGTAAGCCACCATATTGGCGTCGTCGTTGCCGAACCATGTGATGCCACCAATCTCTCTCGGGAGCCACGAGCGTAGCTGCGACACGAAAGTGAAAGCAGTCTGCTGGGTAGAGATAGGACGCTCATTGAAGTAGGTCTTGCCGTCCACCTTGAAAGAAAGAGGCGTAGGACGATAAGGCATCTGATAGACACCACCACCTATATTGGCAGAATCGAGCGCCATAGGTGTGTTCTCATAATGGTCGCGCATGGCCATCTCTACGTCGTGAACGCTAAGCTTGCGGTCAGGAACCACCCAAAGCGGCATGTCCTCAGCGTTGGGGTCCTTGCCAAGAGCCCAAGGCAGATAACGATCGAAGCCCTTCTTGAAGCGATTGAAGAAGCTCCATGCACGAGCGTCACATGCACGACGACCTGAGAAGTCAGGGAAAGCATATGTGTTCTTCCAAGAGAAGTCGGCATCCTTACCGCTGAACCATCCCATCTTACGTGCGTAAGAAATGACGTTCTTCGAATGGAGCACGTTCTTCTTGTCCTTCATATCGAACTTGCCGATACGGCTCTGATTGGCGTGAGCGCAGATGGCATCATCAGGAATACGCATAGCCACCCAAACTACGCCCTTGCTGCCAGGGCCCGTGCCCATCATCTCCATTATCCACGCCTCGTTAGGGTCGCAGATAGAGAATGTCTCGCCGCTTGAGCAATATCCGTACTTTTCAACGAGAGAGGTCATTACGCTTATCGCCTCACGTGCTGTCTTGGCACGCTGGAGAGCAACGTAGATGAGCGATCCGTAGTCGAGAATACCGGTAGTGTCAATCATTTCCTCGCGTCCGCCATACGTGGTCTCGGCGATGGAGAGCTGATACTCGTTGATGTTGCCGATGACGTTATAGGTGACAGGAGCCTCAGGAATTTCGCCATGATAGACGCCCGAATCCCAATCGAATATTTTGCGCATCTCGCCCTTGGCATGTAAGCCGGCAGGATAATGACAAAGTCCGGAGAACATGCCATAATCGTCGGCATTATACGACACCATTACGGAGCCGTCAACACTCGCCTTCTTGCCTACGATAAGGTTTGTACAAGCCTCTGCCTCGGCGAACGAAAGCGCGAGGAGCGAAGGAAGCGCCACGCGAAGTATCTTATTAAGAATTTTCATGATTATAAGATTTTGTTGTTAGGGTTAGGAAGAGGTTATTAGCAAGCCTTGAAGCTCATATCAAGTCCCTTCACAGAGTGTGTGAGGGCTCCCACGCTAATAAAGTCGACGCCACATTCTGCATAGTCGCGGATTGTGTCGAAAGTGATGCCGCCGCTTGATTCAGTCTCGAAGCGTCCAGCCACCATCTCTACGGCCTTGCGTGTGTCGGCAACAGAGAAGTTGTCGAGCATGATACGGTTGATGCCACCGCATTCCATAGCCTGACGAAGCTCGTCGAAGTTGCGCACCTCAATCTCAATCTTGAGGTCAAGTTCCTTCTCACGCAGATATTCGTGGCAACGGTTGATGGCGTTTGCGATGCCTCCTGCGAAATCGATGTGGTTGTCCTTGAGAAGAATCATGTCGAAAAGTCCGATACGATGGTTCATGCCGCCGCCAATCTTCACAGCCTGCTTCTCAAGCATACGCAGACCCGGAGTGGTCTTACGGGTGTCGAGGACGTGAGTGTTGGTGCCCTTGAGACGCTCCACGTACTTGTTGGTCATAGTGGCGATGCCACTCATGCGCTGCATGATGTTGAGCATAAGGCGCTCTGTCTGAAGGAGCGAGCGCACCTTACCGCTAACCACCATGGCGATGTCGCCCTTGCGAACGTGTGCTCCGTCGCCGATGAGCACTTCCACCTTCATCTCAGGATCGAAGCGTGCGAATACGCGCTTTGCCACTTCCACTCCGGCAAGGATGCCGTCCTCCTTGATGAGGAGATGAGACTTGCCCATGGCTGTCTCGGGAATGCAACATAATGTGGTGTGGTCACCATCGCCGATATCCTCAGCAAAAGCGAGGTCGATAAGGCGATCTTCAAGTTCGTTTACACTAAGCATAATAATATGAATGTATTAAAATTAATGGTTTAGTATTTTTATTCTTTTATGATTTCACCATCGAGATATGCCATAAGGATACCATCTTCTTGGCGTAACTCGATGGTGCCACCGAGCCACTCCGTAAAGGGTGTCTCGTGTGTCAGGGGACGTATGGCTGTCACCTCTTCTCCTTGTACGTCTACGCATGCCTGACGCATCTCCTTACCGTCCGTGAGCACAACTATGCTTGCTGCTACGTGTCTCATGAAGCCTGAGGATTTGCGCCTGGTCTTCGTAGGCGATTCTGTACTGGCTTTATACTGTCAGGATTAATCTTAAGAAGCGAGTCGCCACTTGCTCCCTGCGTTGGAGCAGGCTCTGCCACATGCATTCTGACGAGTCTGATGTTGCTGACGATAAGAAGTTTGAGAGTGGAAGCTGATGTGGCGTCCGACGACGTACCCTTATTGATAAGCCAGAATCCGCGAACAGACTTGATGCGCTTGTGTGACGTGTTGTTAATCTGAAGATGATAATGCGAGGATGACGTTATCTGATTGGTGGCATACTCCACGCTGTCGCCTTCGTATGTGACAGCCATTACGGCGCAAGCGTCACGCATACCGTCCTGGAAGATATACTGAGCGTCGAAGTCGAGCATAAGTCGGTCTCCGGCATAATATGACGTATCTGCCTCCAAAGCGAAATCGTAGGTATTGGCAGCCACGTATGGCGTAAGAATGAAGTGTGAAGCCTCGTGCCAAAGATTGGTGGTGTCAGAGCCTGAGAGGTCAGCAAAGCCTCCATATCCTCCTCCGCCAAGCGAAGCCAGACGGTCGTTAAGGCGTTCGGTAAGGCGCTTATATACATCCTCGAACATCTGTGTGTGACGCTCATAATATACAAGCGACGAGTCGAACTCCGCCTCCGTCACTTTATACTTGGCAAGGATATTGGCCTTATACGCCCTCAAGGCTATGGTGTCGCCTGGAGTGGAGATGGTGGTAACGCCATCTGCAAGATGATAGTCGTAAAGTATCTCCGCCATTACATCTGGCTGGATGTATTGCCTCGGAATAGAGGGCTTACATCCGACCGTAGCAAGGACGGATGCCACGAAGGCAAAGATGATGAGAATATGTTTCATTAATATACGTTTTACTCCTGATTTTTCCACACCTTACCCATCACCTCCAGTTCTGTGCGATAGAAGATGAGGAGCAGCACGACGCCAACACTTATGCAAGCATCGGCAAAGTTGAACACGGGCGAGAAGAATACAAAATCCTGACCTCCGCACATAGGCATCCAGTCGGGCCATGTGGTCTGGATAATCGGGAAATAGAACATGTCTACCACCTTGCCATGCAGGAACTCTGAATAGCCCTCGCCGAAGGATGTGAATGAAGCTATGCTGAATGGCGTGGAAGCCTCGAATATGAGACCATAAAAGAGACAGTCGATAAGATTACCGGCTGCTCCTGCCAATACCATTGAAAGGCAGGTTATGTATCCCAAGCTTCTGCCACTTCGTATAACCTTATATAGGAAGACAGAGATGAAGCCTATGGCAACCATGCGGAAAAGGCTGAGCACAAGTTTATTGATGAAAGTCATACCGTAAGCCATGCCGTTGTTCTCGATAAACTCGATGTAGAACCAGTCTGTAACGTGTATGGCTTCGCCTAAGGACATGTGCGTCTTCACCCAAATCTTAATGATCTGGTCGATAATGAGGATGGCGAAGACCAGAGCCGTCGCCATCCATCCCCAATGGGTGTTACTGCGTTTTGCTTCCGCCATTACTTCTTCCTCGCGTTTTTAGACGCTACGCTGAGTGTGGCATGAGGAACGATGCGAAGACGCTCCTTCGGAATCAGCTCGCCTGTCATACGGTCGATGCCGTATGTCTTGTTCTCAATACGCACCAAGGCTGCCTCAAGTCCCTGAATGAACTTCTGCTGACGGCCTGCCATCTGTGCAATCTCTTCTTTCGACTGTGAGGCGCTTCCCTCTTCGAGGGCCTTGTATGTGGGCGATGTGTCGTCCACTCCGTTATTGTCAGAATTGTTGAGTTGCCCCATCATGATGCTCAGCTCACGGCGTGCAAGAGCCAGCTTGTCGTTGATGATCTGACGGAACTCCTCGAGTTCCTCATCAGAATAGCGTGTTTTTTCTGCCATAGACTTGTTGTTGTTAGATTAATGAATAAGTTTCGCATGCTTTCTTGGGGCATGCGAAACTTATATCTGAGTTAGTAAGATTTTAGTTCTTCTCTACAGTAATGTTGAGTGTGAAGCCGTCGAACTCTACCGGAGTGCCATCGTTGGCAGCTACGACAATATCGTCGGCAAGCACCTGACCCTTGATGTAGTCTGCGAAGGCAGCTACGGCAGCGTCAGTCTCTTCGTTAGGAGCGAGTGTCACGCGGATGCGGTCCGTAATCTCCAGTCCGCTATCCTTACGGATGTTCTGGATGCGGTTGATAAGCTCGCGTGCCATACCCTCCTTCTTGAGTTCGGGAGTGAGCTCCACCTCAAGCGCAACAGTAAGATTACCGTCGTTTGAAACGAGCCATCCGGGGATATCCTCAGAGATAATCTCCACGTCGGTCACGTCTACGAGAGCCTCCTGACCTTCCACATTGAGTGTGATGCTTCCTGCCTTCTCGAAGGCGGCAATCTGATCCTGATCAAGGGCAGACATCTGAGCGGCAACGCCCTTCATAAGCTTGCCGAACTTCTTACCCATAACCCTAAAGTTACACTTTACCTTCTTGACGAGAATACCCTGACCCTCAATGAAGTTCACCTCCTTGACATTCACCTCGTTGCGGAGCAAATCGGCTACAGCCTCGATGTGTGCCTTCTGTGTAGCGTCCACGGCAGGAATCATAATCTGCTGCAGCGGCTGACGCACCTTGATATTCACCTTACGACGCAGGGCGAGCACCATAGACGTAATCTTCTGTGCGATAGCCATACGCTCCTCGAGGTCGTGGTCGATGGCAGAAGCGTCTGCCACGGGATACTTGTCGAGGTGTACGCTCTCAAGCTCGCCGCCAAGGTCGTGATAGAGCTCGTCAGCATAGAACGGAGCGAACGGAGCGAGAAGCTTTGCCACAGTCATGAGGCAGGTATAGAGAGTCTGGTAAGCGCTAAGCTTGTCCTCACTCATCTCCTTACCCCAGAAACGCTTACGGTTGAGACGTACGTACCAGTTGGAGAGGTCGTCATTTACGAAAGCGTCGATAAGGCGGCCTGCACGTGTGGGGTCGTAAGACGAAAGCTCACGGTCTACACCAATCACGAGGGTATTGAGTGAAGAGAGAATCCATCTGTCGATCTCCGGGCGCTTAGCCAGCTCCACCTGCGGAGTCTTTGCGTCAAAGCCGTCCACATTAGCGTAGAGGGCGAAGAAGCTGTATGTATTATAGAGCGTACCGAAGAACTTGCGACGTGTCTCGTCCACACCATTCGGGTCGAACTTGAGGTTGTCCCACGGCTCGCTATTGGTCATCATATAGAAGCGTACGGGGTCGGCTCCGTACTTGTCAATCATCTCGAAAGGATTGGTGACGTTGCCCACGTGCTTACTCATCTTGTTGCCCTTAGCGTCGAGCACAAGTCCGGTAGAGATAACGTTCTTGAATGCTACGCTATCGAACACCATAGTGGCGATGGCATGGAGTGTGAAGAACCATCCACGTGTCTGGTCGACGCCCTCGTTGATGAAGTCGGCGGGATAGAACTTAGGCGGGATGGCTGTTCCCTCGTATGTGCTGTGGATGAGCGCCTGACGGTCTTCCTCTGTGCCGCGTGCCATCTCTCCCTCGAACGGATAGTGGAGCTGGGCGTAAGGCATCGAACCTGAATCGAACCATACGTCTATCAGGTCGGTCTCACGATACATAGGCTTGCCTTCGTCGTTCACGAGGACGATATTGTCAACGTAAGGACGATGGAGGTCCACCTTGTCATAGTTCGCCTGGCTGTAGTCGCCCGGTACGAAGCCCTTGTCCTTGAGCGGGTTGCTTGACATTACGCCTGCAGCCACGGCCTTCTCTATTTCTGCATAGAGTTCCTCAAGGCTACCGATGCACTTCTCGCCACGGTCTGCGTCACGCCAGATAGGAAGCGGAGTGCCCCAGAAACGTGAGCGTGAGAGGTTCCAGTCGTTGAGGTTCTCCAACCAGTTGCCGAAACGTCCCGTACCTGTGCTCTCGGGCTGCCAGTTGATGGTCTTGTTGAGTTCCACCATACGCTCCTTAGAAGCTGTATCCTTGATAAACCAGCTGTCAAGCGGATAGTAGAGAATCGGCTTGTCCGTACGCCAGCAATGAGGATAGTTGTGTACGTGCTTCTCGCTCTTGAATGCCTTGCCCTCCTGCTTCAGCTCGTAGCAGAGCACGATGTTGAGGTCTTCAGCCTTGTCTGAAGCAGCCTTGTCCCAAACGCCGTCCACGTTAAACTTCGGGTCGTATGCGTTCTTTACGTAGTCGCCGGCATGATGGCCGTATGCTTCCTTATCCACGCAAGCTGCCACGAAGTTGTTGTCAAGATCCTCTATAGAGTAGAACTTACCCTGGAGGTCAACCATAGGACGTGTCTCGCCCTTCTTATTAATAAGGTAAAGAGCAGGGATGTTGGCGTCCTTTGCCACCTTGGCGTCATCAGCACCGAAGGTAGGAGCGATGTGTACGATACCCGTACCGTCGTCCGTAGTTACATAGTCGCCGAGGATTACGCGGAATGCCTCTTCCTCCATCTCCACAAACTTGTCGCGTCCGTCCTCAGAAGTAAACACCTTCTCAGGATGAGCTGCTGCATATTCTGTTACGAAAGCTGGAGCGAAGTCGTCCAGTTTCTCGCAAGGCTTCACCCACGGCATGAGCTGCTCGTAGTGCAGACCCTCCAGCTCCGTACCCTTCATGTGGTCAACCACGCGCCACGGGCACACCTTCTTGTCCTTGTCGAACGGCAGAAGGTCGCCCTCCTTGCACTCCTGATCTGCCTTGAGGTAAGAACCCACGAGAGGCTCAGCCATAACGAGCGTCATCGGCTCGCCGTTGTAGAGGTTGTATGTCTCGATGGCCACGTAGTCAATCTTCGGACCAACGCAGAGTGCCACGTTAGAAGGCAGGGTCCACGGAGTTGTGGTCCATGCGATGAAGTAAGGCTTGCCCCACTTTGTCCATTCCGCCTTAGGATCCTTGATGAGAAACTGGGCTGTGGTGGTGAGGTCCTTCACGTCACGATAACAACCGGGCTGATTGAGCTCGTGCGAGCTAAGACCCGTACCTGCACCCGGCGAATACGGCTGGATGGTATAGCCCTTATAGAGCAGACCCTTGTTGTAGAGCTGCTTGAGGAGCCACCAAAGAGTCTCGATATACTTGTTGTCGTATGTGATATAGGGATGGTCGAGGTCAACGAAGTAGCCCATGCGCTCTGTCAGCTCGCGCCACTCAGCCGTGAACTTCATGACGTTCTCACGGCAACGATGATTGTATTCCTCAGTAGAGATATACTTCTCTGAAGCCTTGTTGTCGATGTCCTTCTTGGTAATTCCAAGCTCCTTCTCCACACCAAGCTCCACGGGAAGTCCGTGGGTGTCCCATCCAGCCTTGCGGTGAACCTGGAAACCCTTCATGGTCTTGTATCGGTTGAAAGTATCCTTAATGGAACGAGCCAGCACGTGGTGAATGCCGGGATGACCATTAGCAGATGGAGGTCCCTCGAAGAAGATAAACTGAGGGCAACCTTCACGCTCATCAATAGACTTGTGGAAGATGTCGTTCTTCTCCCACATTGACAGCACGTCGTTGTTGGTCTTAGTAAGATCAAGACCCTTATGCTCTACAAATTTGCTTGACATTGTATGTTTAAAATTAGAATTTCAATTAATAGCGTTACGTCCTCCGAAAACAAAAACCAGCGTTTCTGCTTCGGTGTACGTCCACATTGACTGCAAAGGTAAAAAAAATCTATCTTTCTGCCAAATTTATGCAATTTCTTTTATTATAAGGACATTAAGACTAAATATACAGACAGACAGATATGTTAAGATTTAAAAAATCAAAGGGCGTAAACTTGCTCCATTCAAATAAAAAATGTATCTTTGCAAAGATTTTCGGTATATTCGAAAACAAGAATTTAGAATTTCACGCCGTTAGAAAATTTTAGGTAAACAAAATGAGACAACTTAAGATTCAAAAGAGCATTACAAATCGTTCTAGTGAAGCATTGGACAAGTACCTTGTTGAGATAGGACGTGCTCCCCTGATTTCCATCGACGAAGAGATAGAGTTGGCACAGAAAATCAAGAAGGGCGGTCCGGAAGGAGAACGCGCCAAAGACAAACTCGTAACCGCTAACCTCCGCTTCGTCGTTTCTGTAGCTAAGCAATACCAGCACCAAGGACTTTCCCTTACCGACCTTATTGATGAGGGCAACATCGGACTGATAAAGGCCGCTCAGAAGTTTGACGAAACCCGTGGATTCAAATTCATCTCGTACGCTGTATGGTGGATTCGTCAGAGCATTCTTCAGGCCATCGCCGAGCAGAGCCGTATTGTGAGACTGCCGCTCAATCAGGTTGGATCGCTTAACAAAATCAATCACGAAATCAACAAGTTCGAGCAGGAGAACCAGCGCACCCCGTCTGTTTCGGAGCTTTCGGACGCTACGAAGATTGAGGAGGAGAAAATCGGACAGAGCCTTATGGCAGACGGTCATCATGTCAGCATCGACGCTCCTTTCCAGGACGGCGAGGACAACTGTATGCTGGACGTTATGCCGAGTGGTGATGACAGCCGTACTGACCGCCATGTTGACCATGAATCGATGGCGCTTGAACTTAACTCCGTGCTCAACAAGGTGCTGAAGGACCGCGAGATAACAATCATCCGTGAATGCTTCGGCATAGGATGTCATGAGAAGGGTCTGGAGGAAATCGGCGACCAGCTCGGACTTACACGTGAGCGTGTACGCCAGATCAGAGAGAAGAGCATTGCCAAGCTGCGCGACAGCGGCAACGCCAAGATTCTGATGAAATACTTAGGATAAAATTAAATTTTAATTGTTGTGTAAGCGGCAAAGGCGTTAGCTTCCGAACCCATTGTCACTTACGGTATAAGCGCTGTAGGTCACAAAGACTTACAGCGCTTTTTTTAGTTTCATTTCTGACCATCCAGTCCGTCCAGCATAATCGCCACGACGTAGTCTTCTATGCCGTTGCGAGAGAGGATGTCGCGGTCGTTTGCCATTTCGGTTTCCAGGGAAGGCGCTTCTCCTGCGGGGAATGCCGCCAAGTACCTGCCCATTCTTTCCTTTGCCTCCTTCACGTCGCCGACAATCCATTTCACGTAACCCGAATTCAGCAGGTCTGTCGGCAGGATGCGGTCTTCTCCGGCAAGTGCCAAGAGTTTTTCGTATAGAGAGTCTGCCTCCTTCGGCTTACAGTCAGCCAGATACCCCCATGCCATAGCTCGCATTACGTTAAGGTCGGAGTCATGCTCATAATACAGTTTATATAACGTAGCCATTCCCTCCTTCACGCCCCCACCATTAACAAGCGCCAGTCCCAAATGGAGCTGATGGCTGATGTTCTGCCCGTCCATAACGGTCAACCTTGCATACTGCTTGGCAGCCTCGGCATAACGTCTGAGAAGGAAGAGCGAGTCTGCCATTCCCTTTATGGCAGCAGCGTCTTCCACACCCTTCTCAAGGATGGAAGAGAAGATGACACGCGCCTTCTCTATGTCACCAAGACGAAGGTATGAATGTGCAAGGAGCTTCTGCTCGTCGAGGGAAAGAGCGGCTGCGTCCCTGCATTCGCCCAACATATATGCCACAAGATCCGGACGCTTGCGCTTGAAAAGGAAACGTGAAAGCTGTGCTGTCTCGTCACCCTTCATGCCACGGAAGAAAATGTTGGCGAAGAAGAATCCACGGAAAGCGCCTCCAGCCTTCGCCTCGAAAGGATTGGCGAAGATGCGGTTGGGATAAAGTTCGAAGAAACGATAGAGGTCCTGCAGATACATACGGCGGACGTACATCGCCGACCCGCGGTCCACATTGCTCATCTCTGGCATGGCTGTCACGGGACCGTCGTTGCTCGCAAGCATCTCAAGGATGTTCGGCGGCAACTTCTCCACCACGGCTGACAACGAGAGGAAGAACGAATACTTGTCCGAATCGCAGAAAGGTCCGTTCATAAGCATTCCCTTTATGCCGGGATATTTGCCGAGCATGGAAGCCCCGGAAAGGTCGGGATGATTGACAGTAAATGGCATAAACCAGTTGCTTATCTGGCTGAAAAATCCGAAGCGCTTCATCTTTGAGAAGCCTCCGAAATATACGTCGCTACCCTTCTTCTGCATGTCCATAATCCTGGACATCTTGTCCTCTATCTCCTTTATAGATCGGTCGCGATCCTCCGAATTGAGGATGTCGTCTATGGTAGCATCGTCCTTCTCCACTATTCCGTTCTTCGTGATGTCCAACCGGCTCTCCTTGCTGAGCGCAGGAAGAATGTCGCGTTGTATCTCGTTGCTATCCGTCCTGGCACTTGCCGAATAGCACAGCTGTATCTGCGTCTCCAGCAGTTCCTTACGTCTGTCGGTGTCCTCCATCATTCCGGTTATGGCGTCCTCCACCTCGCCGAACAACTTCTCCGAGCGCATGTCGGGCACGGTCAGCACCATTCCCACAAGCGCACGCTGGCGAAGCTGCTGCGAAGGATTGTTCATATACACGTCATGCAGGAGCATCCATTTGTTCACGTCATACACCTGCATCAGGGAGAGCGTCACTCCGCTTACTATCAGCATGCCGTCGTTCTGGTCCACCGTTGGCGACGCCAACAGCTCGGCATATTCCTTACGCATCTTGCTCGTCCATTGCCACGACACGAGGATGTGTCCGAAGAGAGCGTCCATATAGCGTTGGTGCTTTGCGTAGATGCCGGCAATGGCAGTCTCCTGACTGTCTCCTGAGAAAAGCGTCTGCATGGCAAGGTCCTGCACGAAGCCTTCCAACGACGCCTTTACCGACGCCACATCGCCCTCGCCCACGGTCTTCTCTGCCGCCTTGCGGCAATACGTCAGCACAGGATATTTACGAATGATTGACGAGAGACGCACATTATTATATAGTCTGTACGTACGCTTCAGCAGAGAAGCATACAGCTTTCCTCCGCTCGGATCACGTTGTCCCTGCGAGAGACTGTCAGCCATGCGGTCATAGTCGTCACGCACGTCGTGCAGTTCGTCCAGAAACTCCGTTATGCCAAGATCCGCCATACGCGCTTCCAGCATGCTCAAAGCCTTACCCACACGTTGGTGGACAAGGATGGTCTGTTCTATTGTGGGCTTCATAAGAGAGGTCAGTCTTTTTTGTTGGCAGCCTCGATGTCCGAGCTGCGAGGTTTGGTTATGCGGTTGAATCTCATGGAAGGTATCTTCTTCACGGTCTTAGCGTCCATCTTATAATACTTCTCCATAATATCCTGATAATGAGCCAGTCCGAAACGGTTGAGCGAGTCGCATGCGGCGTTGTAAGCCTTCTCCAGCTCCTTCACCTGTCCCTGTCTGCGCTTGTCCTTCATGACGTCGCCACGAAAGACAATCACGCCCATCCTCAGGTCGTCCTTACGCGTATCGAAGAGCACGGGAGCCGACATCGTACGTGCCACCGTAGCCAAAGGTTCGGTCAGCCACATGGCGTCCATCTCGTTATTGCGCAACATATCCAGGCGGACGAAAACGTCGTTCACCTGCACTCTGAACACTATGGACGAAAGCTTCTGATTCTTTAGCGCCAAGTCCGTCAGACGGTCCGTCACCGAATAACGAGTCATCGCCACCATCTTGTCGCCCAACTGGTCGATGCGCTTCAGACGCGCCTTAGGATTGGAGAGGAGCTGCCAATAGGCATTCGTCGATGTCAGATAGCTGACCTCCGTACCCTCACGCCTTATACGTTCCGTACGCACAAGGTCGCTCACCATTCCCTCCACGCTACGTCCCGTGAAAGCCGTGTCACAATCCATCTGGGCATGGAAGAAGCGCGGACGGAAGTCCAGCCGTGCCGTATCATACATCTCGCGTTCCTTCGCCACAAGCAATGGCATACAGTCAAGTGTAGGCAATACAGCCACATGTAGCGCACGCAGGTCTTCCTGATGCAGCCTGTCGCGTTCCGCCTTCGTTATTCGTTTCTGCTCTTCATAAGACTTTCCGCATCCCACGAGAAGGCAAAGAGCAAGCATATATAATATGGATTTTTTCATAAAGCAAAAGTAACAATAAATTTTGTAACTACGAAAAATATCCTTACTTTTGTACATATGGCAAAAACAAGAACAGCATACGTATGCAGCAACTGCGGACAGGAGTCAGCCAAATGGATAGGCAAGTGTCCGAGTTGCGGCCAATGGAACACATTCAAGGAGATAAACTTAGGCTCCGCTTCGTCCGCGAAATCCTCGTCCGGACTCTTCACGCACACATCATCGTCAGCAGCCTCTCACAACCGTCCCATAAAGCTGAGCGAAATACCGGCGCAGGACGACAACCGCATCGACATGCACGATGCCGAGCTCAACCGTGTGTTAGGAGGAGGCCTGGTAGAGGGCAGCATCGTGCTGCTCGGAGGCGAACCGGGCATCGGAAAGAGCACTCTCACCCTGCAGACCGTCCTCAACATTCCCGACAAGCGCATACTATACGTCAGCGGAGAGGAAAGCTCGCATCAGCTCAAGATGAGAGCCGAGCGTCTGCTGCGCGGCAAGGCTCACGATGCGACGTCCGATCCTGACAATGTCAACATCCTTTGCGAGACCTCACTTCAGAAAATATTGGAGAGCGCACGCGAAGTGGCACCCGAACTTCTGGTCATCGACTCCATCCAGACTCTCTCCACCGAGGACGTGGAGAGCAGCCCCGGCAGCATCTCGCAGGTAAGGGAGTGCGCCGCCACCCTGCTCCGTTACGCCAAGACCACCGGCACACCCGTCATCCTTATCGGACATATCAATAAGGAGGGTACGCTCGCCGGACCCAAGATCCTTGAGCACATCGTCGACACGGTCATACAGTTCGAGGGCGACCAGCATTACATGTATCGCATCCTCCGGTCCATAAAGAACCGCTTCGGCAGCACATCCGAACTGGGCATCTACGAGATGCAGCAGACCGGACTCCGTCAGGTCACCAATCCTTCCGAACTGCTCCTCTCGCAAGACCACGAAGGACTCTCCGGCATAGCCATCAGCTCCGCCATCGAAGGCGTGCGTCCCTTCCTCGTGGAGACACAGGCACTTGTGTCCACTGCAGCTTACGGCACGCCGCAACGAGCCGCCACCGGATTCGACCAGCGACGCCTCAACATGCTCCTTGCCGTACTCGAGAAGCGCGTAGGATTTAAGCTCATCCAGAAAGACGTCTTCATCAATATTGCAGGAGGACTGAAGGTCACCGACCTCGCCATGGACCTAAGCGTCATAGCCGCCGTACTCTCCAGCAACGTCGACACAGCCATTGAGCCGGGATGGTGCATGGCAGGCGAAGTGGGACTGAGCGGCGAGGTCAGACCCGTCAACCGCATAGAGCAAAGAATAGCCGAAGCCGAGAAGTTGGGATTCACGGACATCATCCTCCCGGCTTACAACGTCACAAGCATAAATCCAAAGAAATACAACATCCGCATACACCCCGTAAAGAAAGTGGAAGAAGCGCTCAGAGTGTTGTTCGGATAATTCCTAATTCATCTCTTGTCCGCACCCCACATCATCTTCTCCCGCAACGACGCGAAGTAGCGTCTGTGGTTGGGCTTTACGATGCGCGTGATAAACGGCGCCTTTGATATGGTCACAGTCGAACCCTCGTGCATCGTATAGCTCCTGCCGTCCACAGCCACCAGATAATTGTGTGACCGGCTCTCCACCTCCAGCCTCACCACCGAGCTGTCGCTTATCACTATCGGCCTGATATTTAGGCTATGCGGGGCCACAGGCGTCAGACACAGCGTGCGCGTCTGCGGCACGATGATCGGTCCGCCGTTGGAAAGCGAGTAAGCCGTCGACCCCGTCGGTGTCGTCACAATAAGGCCGTCAGCCTGATAGTTGACGAGGAAGCTGCCGTCCACATGCGTGCGGATGCTTATCATCGAAGCCACGTCACGCTTCAGCACGGCAATGTCGTTAAGCGCATAATGACAACCCTCGAAGTCGCCGCCCTCCGTCGTAATCCGGATGGCAGTATGCTCCTCAATGTTATAGTTGCCTTTTAGCACGGCGTCCAGCGCCTCCTCCACCTCGTCAGGCAGCACGTCAGCCAGAAAGCCCAGACGTCCCATATTGATGCCCACAAGCGGAATCTGCTTCTCTCCCACTCTCACGGCCGACTGCAGGAAAGTGCCGTCACCACCCATCGACAAGACATAGTCAGCCTCAAAGTCATCACCCTCAAACGTAGCGTATTTCCCCAAGTCAAGGTCATGGTTCTCCTGAAGGAAATCATAAAACGAACGGTCGAACTCCACCTGGCATCCCTGCTTCTCAAGGAAAGCCAGAACGCGGAATATGGAATGCGACTTGCGGGGTTGGAAGGAATTGCCGAAAACGGCAAACCGAAGATTCTGTCTTGTCATATATATTAGATGTCTATAAAAAGTGTATCGTGAAAATATTAAAAACACGACTGCAAATGTAATGATTTTTTTTCAATAACCTTTTATTATTACGGATTTATATGATTAGCCCTACGCTCACGACGTAGCACGTTATGCATGTCGAATACCACCTGCGGATGCTTCTCTGCCACATTCTCTTACTCCCATTGTGCGGAAGCAAGGCAGTCCTCGCTGTCTGGAGCCGCGCTCTTAGGCATGCGTGCTCTGATGAGAGAGGCGAAGGAGCGCATATAGTCAATCTGTGAGGTAAGAGCTTCTGATGTCTGACCGTCCTTCACCTTTGCCGGCCAGCAGACTATCTGCGGGACAGCCGTACCTCCTTCGAAGGCGCTATACTTATTGCCACGCCACGGTCTGGAAGGCTTGTGGCCGTTAAGGAGTTCCTCTGCACGGTCCTGATAGCCGTCGTCCACAACAGGACCATTATCGCTTGTGAGGAGTATGATGTGTTGTCAGCTATACCGAGACGTTCGAGCGTAGCCATAATCTGACCCACGGACCAGTCGAACTGTACGATGGCATCGCCACGGAGTCCCATGCAGCGGTCTTTGCTGACTTTCTTCTGCAAACTTAAATGTAGTTAAATATAGGTCGTTTGATCTGTTATATATCCATTTGCACATTGGCACAGTGTCTTTTGGCACATTACGGATGCCATAATAATTGAAAGGTACAAATACAGGTAATGAATCATTTATGCCTAAGTATAGGGCATCTTTTATTTCTCCATCTTTGCCGAAAGTAACAAGACACGACTCGTTTTGCTTATATTCAAAACCAACAGAGGTGACATTAAACACACATACAAGGATTCGGTTGTATGGCATAGTGGCACAAGCCAGACACAATTGAACATCATCGGCCTCTTCATGTTTTCCTATGAAGCTTAGGACATTATCAGTTATTGTGGTATCAATAACGACGTCTCTATCCATCAAATTGCCTGGTATGGAACAGCATAATCGACACTCTGTTATAGAATGCGATTATGCTGATTCTTATTTGTCTGAGAACGGACAAATGTTAGATGTCGGTGTCTTCGATTTCTCTGCCGAAGATTGTCGGCTTTGGAGGTGCAAAAGCGCCACCTGCATCCTCATATTCAATGTCCGAACTGCTACTTGGCTTATTGATGTTGCCGTCATAATTAACACCGGGGGATGAGCATAACACCATAGGGACATCCTCCAAATCATAAACCTCTATCTCAGGCTTAACGTATTGTTTTTTCATTGTTTACTTGTTTTTAAGTTGTTGTTTCTTATTCACGTTTACTTTGCCTTCTTCATCAGTCCGTCTATCTCCTCAAATTCCTTACCCATGTTGAGGTTCAGATAGATGGTATAGAGCGGCATTGCCCACTTTGACTGTGCGTCTGGGGCGAGCTTGCGGTATCGCTCCATATACGGCAGTGCTTTTCTATAGAGTTGCTGCATCTGACGCCGCTGCGTGCGGTTGGTGAGTTTCTGATTGTCAAGTGCCACAGCCTGATTATAGTAAGCCAGGGCTGCATTGAGGTAAGGGTCTGCCTTGGTGGAATCAGCAGCGATGAGGGCATCACTCAGCACAAGACACTCATCGTAATGTCCCTGCAGGAGCAGAACCGAACTCTTAGCAAAGCGTGCCACGAAAGAGAGCGAGTCGGCTTTCAGGGCGCGGTCGCAGAGCGAGAGTGCGCGGCAGGTGTCGGCACTGCGGAAGTAATAGTCGAAGAGATGGCTGAAGAAATAGTCTGACTTCGGATAGGCATCGAATCCTTTGTGGAGGACGGCAAGACAAGCTGTCGTGTCTGCCTGCTGACGGTAAGCATCCGCCATATAGCGGCAGACGATGTCGAGCCGCGCTGTGTCAGCCTGCGCCAGCTCCGCATGAGCAAGAGTCTTCTCTGGCGACGACGCACGGTGTCCGCAGAAGACAGCATTGAATGCCACCTTCGGCATTATCGGGTCTTTCTGTGCAAGGTTGTAGGAAGAGAAGAGAGGCTGACGGGCACAGTCGATGTAAGCATCAAAGAAGGTCCACGCCTTGAGGTAATCCCCTTTCGCCATGAAGAACAGTCCGCCCGTCTGAAGATTTCGACGGTAGGTATTGAGCCACGACGCATGCTTACGACGATACTTCAGCTCCACACGACCCTTACGGTCCGGACGTGCGTCCACCGAATCGAGACCTTCCAAGACCCCGAACAGACGATAAGTGACGTCGAAGAGACTCGCTGTATCGGTGGTCTGCTTCAGATACATCTGCTCGTTGAGAGCTTCGTACTGCTTGCGTACGGCATCGAAGAGCACCAGCCAGATCTTATCGTTATTTCTATTGGCAGAGTCGGCAAGAAGATGGCGCATGGAAGCCTCAGCCTCAGCAAGCTTCTTCCCTGCCTTTACATTGTCCTTCGCCTGAGCTATCTCCTTGCGCTGTGCAGCAGCAGGGACGGCAGAGGAAAGAGAGAGGATAAGGAGGAAGAAGAGAGCAAATAGTTTACGTATCATAATGGCAAACATATAAGATTAGGGATTATCGTAAATAAATTTAAAAAGAACGAGAGTGTGCCAACCCCCTTATGTATTGACACACCCTCGTAAAGATTTTGCATTATCTATGGTGCGGCCTTATCATGCAGACCGCTGCCATTCCTTACTGTGCAAGCTCCTTAGTACGGGCGTCGTTCTCGCCGTAGAGATTGTAGTAAGTGTTGTAGAGGAGGTAACGCCAGTTGGCACGCTCCTGGTTGGGATCGAGCTGACGAGCCTTCTCAAGGTAGCCCTGAGTTTCCTCGAGGAGCGGCTTCTGCTGCTCGAACGTAGCAAGACCGGCAGCCTTATTGTTGATGCTGAAGCCTAACCATGTGAGCACGAGGGCGTCCTCCTTGATAGAGTTGGCCTTCTTGAAGTCGGCGATGGCCTCATCCCACTTGCTCTCGTTCATCTCAGCCTGACCCTTCACGGCGAGTGCCATAAAGTCGTTAGGATTCTTTGCAAGGCGCGTGTTGAGAAGATCTGCCTGCTTGTCCTTCATGCCAAGTGTGCCGTAGAGTGTAGCGAGGTTTGTGAAGATGGTCTCGTTCTCAGAGTCGTTTGCATAGAGAGCTTCGAACGACTTGAGGCACTTAACCGAGTCCTCACGTGTCTTCATGCTCTCCTGCATGAGCGCCATCTTGATGCTGAGGGCGTCCTTGTAAGAAGCGGTATCCTTAAGCGAAACGTCGATGTACTTGTTGGCAAGGTCCATGTTCTTGTTCTGATAAGCGAGCACGCCAGCTACGCGAGCCACCTCACCGAGGTTCTCATCGGGAGCCTTTGTCTTGTCGAAATCAGCGAAGAGAGGTGACACAGCGCTCTCTACGTAAGCTCCGAAGAGGTCGAGTGCAGTCTTCTGGTCTTCCTTCTCGAGTGCCCCCTGACCTACGATTACGAGGTGGATGCGGAGAGGCCAAAGAGCCTCCTGAAGCTTCTTGTGGAACTTGGGAGCCACCTTGCCCTTAGCATTAGGAAGAGCGTCATACTTGTCGCACTGCTCAGCGTCGAGGAGGGCGTTCTTGAGAGCTACTGCCATACCCATGTTGTCAACAGCCTTCTCGCCTGCCTGACCCATCTGCTTCATCATCTGGTTCTCCTGGATGATTGAGATCTCGTGGTTAGCCTTGTTGAGCGAGAGTTCTACGAGCTTGTGGTAAGCCTTAGCCTTCTCGTCGTTGCTGAGAGTAGAGAGGCAAGACTGGAGCTGACCCTGAGCCTCAGCATAATCCTTCGACTTGAGGACGCTCTTGAGGTCCTGTGCGAATGCAGACGATGAAGCTACGATCATCGCTGCCATGATAAATAACTTTTTCATAATCGAATAGTTTTGTTACAGTTATTATTGATTGTTATTATCTGTTGTTGACTCGACAATGGTGTCGGGTGACGTAGTCTCTACGTCGTCCAGCTTCTCGTCCTCGCCTACCTTCTCCTCCAGTTCAGAGCTCATCACCTTGCATACGCTGGCGATTACGTCGTTCTTCTTGGCGAGATTGATGAGGCGAACGCCCTGTGTGGCACGTCCCATGACGCGGCAGTCGCGAACGGCAAGACGGATGGCAATGCCGCTCTTGTTGATAATCATGAGGTCGTTTTCGTCGGTGACATTCTTGATGGCAACGAGGCGTCCGGTCTTCTCGGTCACGGCGATGGTCTTCACGCCCTTACCGCCACGGTTGGTCTTGCGATAGTCCTCCACGCTTGAACGCTTGCCGTAGCCGTTCTCTGAAACCACCATTACGGTCTCGTTCTCGGCGTCGTTTACAATGATCATACCCACAAGCTGGTCGTCGTCGCCATCAAGCTGCATACCGCGTACACCCGTTGAGACACGGCCCATTGGTCGAACAGCAGACTCGTCGAAACGTACGGCGCGACCGTTGCGGTTGGCGAGGATAATCTCGTTATTGCCATTGGTAAGGCGAACGTCCACCACCTCATCGCCGTCGACGATGTTAATGGCGTTCACACCATTGGTGCGTGGGCGTGAGTAAGCCTCAAGGAGCGTCTTCTTGATGGTGCCGTTCTTTGTGGCGAACACCACGTAGTGTGAATTGACAAACTCCTCGTCGTTGAGTCCGCGGAGGCGGAGAAGAGCGTTGACAGAATCGTCCGGCTCGATATTGAGGAGGTTCTGGATGGCGCGTCCCTTGAAATTCTTATCGCCGTCGGGTATCTCGTAGCACTTAAGCCAGTAGCAGCGTCCCTTGCGTGTGAAGAACAGCATGGTCTGATGCATTGTGGCAGGATAGATAAACTCGGTGAAGTCCTGCTCGCGTGTGCGTGCTCCCTTTGATCCTACGCCGCCGCGTGCCTGCTCACGATACTCGCTGAGCGGTGTGCGCTTGATGTAGCCCATGTGGCTGACGGTGATCACAACGGGGTCGTTCGGATAGAAGTCCTCTGCATTAAACTCATGCTCGAAGGGCTTTATCTCTGTGCGGCGCTCGTCACCATACTTCTCCTTCACCTCAAGCAGCTCGTCTTTCATCACCTTCTTGCAAAGTTCGGGATCGTCAAGGATGGCCTGGAGGTGAGCGATGAGACGCTCCAGCTCCTCAAACTCGGCATGGAGCTGATCCATACGCAGTCCGGTAAGCTGTGAGAGGCGCATGTCTACGATGGCCTTTGACTGTATCTCGTCCAGCTCGAAACGCTTCTCGAGGTTGCGCTGAGCCTCTGAAGGTGTGGCAGAAGCACGGATGATGTGCACCACCTCGTCAATGTTGTCGCAGGCGATGATGAGTCCCTCAAGAATGTGGGCACGCTCCTGTGCCTTCTTAAGGTCGAACTTGGTGCGACGGATGGTCACGTCGTGACGATGCTCCACGAAGTACTTCACACACTCCTTAAGTGTGAGGAGGCGCGGACGTCCGTTGACGAGGGCGATGCAGTTGACAGAGAACGACGACTGCATGGCTGTCATCTTATAGAGCTTGTTGAGGATGACGTTGGCGTTGGCGTCGCGCTTTACGTCCACCACGATACGCATTCCCTGACGTCCCGACTCGTCGTTGACGTTGGAGATGCCGGTCACTCTTCCGTCCTTCACAAGGTCGGCAATGCTCGACACGAGGTCAGCCTTATTGACGCCGTAAGGAATCTCTGTGATGACAATCTTGTCGTGAGAGTCGCCGCTCTCAATCTCGCTCTTGGCACGCATCATGACGCGTCCACGACCGGTCTCGTAAGCCTGACGCACACCGGTAAGACCGTATATGTAAGCTCCCGTAGGGAAGTCAGGTGCCTTGATGTGCTCCATGAGTCCGTCCAGATCAATGTCAGGATTGTCAATGTAAGCGCAGCATCCGTCTATCACCTCGCTGAGGTTATGCGTAGGAATGTTGGTGGCCATACCGACAGCAATACCGTTACCGCCGTTAACGAGGAGGTTCGGAATCTTTGTAGGCATTACGGTAGGCTCCATGAGCGTGTCGTCGAAGTTGGGCGCCATGTCCACGGTGTCCTTCTCAAGGTCGTCCATGATATGTTCTCCCATCTTAGAGAGTCGGCACTCCGTGTAACGCATAGCAGCCGGCGAGTCGCCGTCCACAGAACCAAAGTTACCCTGTCCGTCCACAAGCATGTAGCGCATGTTCCAGTCCTGTCCCATGCGTACTAACGCACCATAGACAGAAGAGTCGCCGTGCGGGTGGTACTTTCCGAGCACCTCACCAACGACGCGAGCACATTTCTTGTAGGGATTGTTGCTGGTGTTTCCAATGCCGAGCATACCATAGAGTATGCGTCGGTGTACGGGCTTGAATCCGTCGCGCACATCGGGCAAGGCACGGGAAACGATCACCGACATACTATAGTCGATGTATGAGCGTTTCATCTCCACCTCAATGTTGACTTTCTTAATTCTGTCTTGATCGATAGTCTGATTTTCGTCCATTTTATATTATTAATTTGTTTCGTTCACGAAGGCATAAATGACTAAAAATCGCCGTAAATGCCTTTTATTTGCCCTACATTCGTTTATAGGGATATGTTTCAAGGTGTAAAATTACAAAATAATTTCCGGTTAGCAATGCTTAGAAAGCTTAAAAAACGTGTTTTCTAAACAAATAGGCGTATTGCGAGGCAGTTATCGGAAGCCACAATGTTACAATTCTATTAAAAGAACGTTTAATCTTTGTACATTCAGATTATTCGGTTTAACTTTGCACCCGAAAAAAATACAAGTAACACATGTTTCATATTTCAGAATTCATCTTCTTAGGCGGCTTCATAGTTTTCATTGCCGCAATACTCGTGCTCGACATGCTTGTCATCGACAAGAAGGCGCACGAAGTGTCAATACGTGAAGCCGGCACTTGGACGGCTGTTTGGATAACTCTCGCCTTGGCTTTCTCCGCCTTCCTTTGGTTTAAGGGCGACATGGTGCACGGAATAAGCAGCTTCGCCGACCTGAAAGCAGTAGCGACAACGTACGCTCCGCACCTGAAACTCGACCCGTCCGACTTTGAGGCGAGCTTGCAGCAGTACAGACATTACATGACCATAAGCTACATATCGGGCTACCTCATCGAGAAGACGCTGTCCGTGGACAACCTCTTCGTGATGATGATGATATTCACGGCGTTCGGCGTGGGCAAGAACGAGTATCAGCACGTGCTCAACTGGGGCATCCTCGGAGCCATAGTGCTGCGCTTCGTGTTCATATTCTTAGGCGCAGCCATCATCAGCCGCTTCGACTGGGTGTTGCTGGTGTTCGGTGGCGTACTTATATATAGTGGTGTAAAGATGTTCCTCGACCGAAACAAGAAAGAGGAGATGGACGTGCAGAAGAACCCTATAGTGCGTCTGCTCTCGAAGACGGGCCGCATACACACACAGTTTGAGGGCGACCGCTTCTTTGTGCGCAAGGCGGGACGCCTGATGTTCACACCGCTCTTCGTAACGGTGCTCGTCATAGAGTTCAGCGACCTTATCTTCGCCTTCGACAGCATTCCTGCCGTATTCTCCGTGTCGCTCGACCCCTACGTGGTGTTCTTCTCCAACATCTTCGCCATACTCGGACTGCGTGCAATGTTCTTCCTCCTGGCTGCCATCGCCGACCGCTTCCGTTATCTGAAGACGGGTGTGTGCGTGTTGCTGCTCTTTATCGGTGCGAAGATGCTCATACATGAGTGGGTGGATATTGACGCTGTGGCTTCGCTCTGCATCATAATCGGCGTATTGGTGGTGAGCATAGGCGCATCGCTGCTGCCGCAACGTAAGCAAATATAACACAAAACGGTAAGTAAGCGATCTAAATTATTTATATATATCAGTACTAAAATGGTTCATTTCCCGTTTTAAAGAAAAGCTCCCAAATTACTTTAATTATAAGAAAATGGAAATACCTATAATCATCCAAGAAACTGCAGAAAAGGAAGGATGCAATAAGATAACCTATTTAGGTAAACGTTATAGCAATTTGTAAATTGTCTGAATATTTGTGAAGCGGAACACTGCTTAATCACCCTTTCCTATACGCCTTTGTCTTGCACCCAACGCAGGATGAAGGCTTTTCTTTTTTCAGGGTATGCTCCCGTAGAGGAAAAGCCAAAGAAAAAGAGAGGGCGCAAGCCAAAGGCTGAAAAGGCTGCTTAGACAGTCTTCCGCTCGGCTCGAAAGAGTCGGGCTTTCTTCTGTCGCTGCTGCAAGATCGTAAAAAATTCGCACAACGCGTTTCAGGTGCTTTGGTCGTTCTACTTGCCAAACACCTCGCTGCAGGGCAACACCGAGTGCCTGGCTCTCTTCGAGGGTGGATCCACTCCGCGCATGGTGCGCATCGAGGATGATAAGGTGGACACAAAGAACTCCACCTTAATACGTGACACGTTAAGCCCTATTGGAATAGAAACACGCATCGGCAGCAAGTGCCGACTGCTCCAGTTCACCGTATATTGTGGCTTTCGTGCCAAGACATTCTACACGAACCGCACGCCGAACCGCACGCTGTGTGTACTCAATGAGTTCAACTATCCAGTCCAGGCACCGCTGCATCTCCCTCAAATATGACTTCTACAAAGGCACAAGACGAATGAAGCTGCTGGACTCCAACGAAATCCGGCAGCTTCGAGATGTATGTATATTTGAGGTGAATGGAATTGAGGTGTATATGTAGTGTAGCGAATTTGGGTAACGTCGTAAGCCCTTAAAGAAAAAATCAAAACCTTTATTCCGAAAAAGTGGATTTTGTACCACTTTTTCGGAATTTATAGTAATAGACATAACTTGCCACAAAAAATGCTATTTTCGTGGCAAAATAAAGGGATGCTCCCATAGGAACATCCCAAGTTATCAATCTGTATTCCAGCGATTAGACTCATCACCTTCATACGCATCTAAAGCATCTGGTATCTCTTTGTCAAATCCAAAGTCATCTATCATAGCGCAGCGATATTCTGGAGTCCCGACATAATCTCCGTAGTGATTAATATAATGTTCTATTCCATTCGGGTCGACTAAGCAAGTGAGAGCCTTTCCGTCATAGAAATGGTTGTAATCTGGCAAATTTCTATATTTGGCCTCTGTAATACATTCACCATTGAGAGACATAAATCCTACTTTGCCTTCTCTTATATAACCCAAAGTGTATTCGCCGGCCTCAAAGATGTCTTCATATTGTGTCGGAGCAACGTTTTCTACATTGTTTGCTTGAATGCGACAAATTCCATATTTTCCACATTTCTCCACCTTAAAATATACATTTGTATCAGTGGAAACGAGAAACTCAATATTCTCATATATGTTAGGCAATACCACATTGCCTCTTATATCTTTCAGCCCCTTGTACTTGCCGCTTGAACCATATCGCCGTAATTGTTGCCATATTGTATTATTGGCAGGGCTGGCTACTTTGTCGGGTTCGATAGTCTGACCAAAACAAAAGAAAAACGTGTAATAAACGCCTTTGGCTTCCTCGTCATAGAAATATCCATATATTTTCAGTCCGTCTTTGAGATACCAATCTTTTACAGGTAAATTAGTACGGCTGTTTATTTCAGAAAATAGTTCTTCTATTTCTGCTTTTGTATTCAATGACTTATATGCGTATTTCATAGAGTTTAACTTACTTTGTCTTCATCCTTAATTCCGCAACACTATTATAAAACAAACTTTTTAAGTACCTGAGCAGCAAAAAGTTCTTGGACAAGCCGAGCGGCCCAGGATTTTGCCATGTCGAAGAATTCACTTATCTTAGTGTTGCAAAAATAAACAAGCAAGACTCTGATATGACATGGCGAAGATACAAATTAAATCTGAGAAACTCACTCCTTTCGGAGGAATATTTTCGGGTCATGGAGCAATTTGACTCCACATTGTCATCTGTAATCGACTCTACCCTCGGTCTAAGGTGTAGATTGTTCGGTTATCGGTACAGCGAAATCATCCGTTCTCTCATGAGTATCTACTTCTGTGGTGGCTCATGTGTTGAGGATGTCACAATGCTACTCAATTGTATGTTTGCATATGGCCAACTGAAAGAGGGTTAGATGTACGATGTTGATTTCGACCATCAGTTCATAGAGACTGAGAAGTATGATGCAAAGCCTACATACAAGAAGTTCCGTGGTTATCGCCCTGGCGTGGCGGTTATTGGCGACTTAATCGTTGGCATTGAGAATAGCGATGGCAACACAAATGTTCGTTTTCATCAGAAGGACACGCAGAAGAGGTTCTTTGAGAGATTTGAACAGAACGGGTTCACTGTCAATCGTTTCAGAGCTGACTGTGGATCATGTTCCGAGGAAATCGTGGAAGAAATAGAGAAACGCTGCAAATCCTTCTATATCCGTGCTAACCGCTGCAGTTCGGACTCAATGCAACAAGTCGCATAAACCCAGATCGGTCATTAGAAAAGTCTTCTTGTCCACCATGCAAATATCGTACAAAGAGTAAAAACATGTTACAAAATCAAAATTGATTTTAGAGTTCTGGTTTGCTGTTTTTACGGTATTCTGCTGTGCAAACAGCAGCCGAGCATAACAATAGCGCCACTTTTATCATGCAATAGTGCCACTATTAGTGTGTAAAAGTGGCGCTATTGCATTATAAAAGTGGCACTATTGGAGTGTAAAAGTGGCGCTATTGCAGAAAAAAACGGCTCATTTGACTTTAACTGATTTTACTTTACACTTTTCTTGTTGTTTTACTAATTTAC
>OLRA01001306.1_pt1 | contig 29855 bp, 37 predicted proteins | sample 1673011 | NCBI WGS metagenome assembly OLRA01 (sample SAMEA3136746, study PRJEB25190) | human gut metagenome | reverse complement strand
TGTTTTCCAAATGCGCCATATTCATACGCTTAACGCCATTATCGAAATCCAATAACAAAGGTTTCGGTGCGCTCAATGCCACTGTTGATTTTCCCATACCAGCCTGGCCGTAAATCATCATTTTCACTGTGGTAGGGATTACTAATTCATTTGATTTTTTGATAAGACTCATAATCGTAAAATTTAAGGGGTTAATTATTCTCTTTCTGTAGAATAGCATCTACATCACTTTTTCGGTACAATCTCTTACCTCCTATTTCCAACCTGCACAAATATCCAATTTTATGCCATCTCCATAAGGTTGACTTATCGGTATGTAGAATCTGACTTGCCTCTTTAATGGTCAAGTAGTCCTCTTCCGGTCTGATGAAAGAGTCCCTGATACCTCTCACTGTCTTTTTTACAAGATGTTCTGCGAACTCTTTCAAATCAGTGGACTTTATAGTCAAAGTAACATTGGCACCACTATTTAAAATATCCTCCATGTTCATTCTCTCACCCTTTCTATATGTTCAATTCTAAATCTTCGTAACCTCCTCATATCACCTTGTTCGTGGCAAAGCGACAGAGAAAATATACACAGTAAGCAACATGCGACGGACACACGGACTATAGGCGAAAAATCCATTGTGAGCCTCACACCGGCTATCCGTTCATAAAGCATTGTTGCAAGTTCTCTCCCATTCCGTACATGCAATATTTCAAAAGCCTTTTGCAATTGGTTATTAATCGTGCTAACCGCCCGGCATTTGAAATTGGCGATTTCCTTTTTCTCATACCCTTGTGCATACATCCGTGCTGTAATCTCGCATTCAGGGGTGAGTTCTGTGAATACCCGTTCCATAATCGTGTGAGTTAGATGACTATGACTCCCTTTTTACAACGACAATACCTTTTCTCGGATAAGACTTTGAAGTCCATTTTTTACCCTCAAGAAGATGCTTGGCATTTAGAAGTGATACGTTGTTGCGGATTGTCTCAAGTGAAGATATAGGCAGCTCTATCGTGGCTCCTCTCTTCATGTTTCTCATTTTCTCTTTACTTTCTACTTTTTCCATAAATGTTATATTAGAATGATTGGTGGGCGTTGACGGACTCGAACCGCCAGTCTCCTCAAATGAGGTGTGTTAGCCATTACACCGAACGCCCCAATAAGAAAGGTGCGCTATTTTCACAAACAGCACACCCAGTACAAACACAAAATAAAACACGACAAAACAGTCCATACTAACACTTTTTACGCAACTCCATACCGGTTATCACTGCGAGTATAACAGACAAGATAAACATTGTGGATGTCAATACAATCCCCGTCATGTACAGAGGACCATCCTTTATTATGGAATTGCATAACATCATTGTCATGCACAGCAGTACAAGCAATGAAAAAGAGAACATAATTATCTTCATAACATCGTCATTGCAACCAGTTCATCACTATAGAATTCTACAAAATCGTGCTTTCCGAACTCTACCATTACTTTATCCCCATTGATGGCGCAAATCGCTCCAATCTTGCTTTCCCATCCGGGATGTTTACACTTAACCGGCATACCTATATATGGCATACGTGATTTATACATACTTTTTCCCATAATCGTGTGATTTTAAATTTTACCGCCCGTACAAGGATGAGGTAAAGCGGTGCGCACTTCGCTTTGCCCGTGGCTTTTAGTACGGTAGTAGCACTGACCTTTGCTGCAGCCTTGTTCCCCTGAACCAATTCGATTGGCAACATCACGTTATAATCAGGGGATTTTCTTAACTTTGAGGTGTCAAATCTAAAAATTAAGAAGTATGAAACAGTTTATTGAAATTCCCCAAGACGGGGAATCTGTACTGATTAATGTCAATCACATCGCTGCTGTCAAGTCTAAATCATTTGGCGATGAACAAGGATGTGAAATATTTGTCGCTACCCCTTATCAGAGGGAGCATTGGACTGTCGAGACTGGATGCCTAATAATCCAATCCAATTTTTCACTCTCTCATCTTCGCCAGCTGATAGAAGAAGCTCTTTAGAGGTCTTACCGTCAAGAATGAACTCTACCCAGGCTTGAACGGCTTGGGTAGTTGAGTGTGTGCCAACTTTCAGAAGAAGCTCTTTGCGTAACTTCTGTTCTTTTCTCTTTCTGAAATACTGAAGTATTCTTTTAATCATCTTTCTTCTCTATTTTATTATGCGTTAATTTTTCCATTCTATCCCAAATGCTAAAAATGCAATCCGTGTAAGCACCAATCCAATCTTTCCCTGACAATATCCATAATACTAAAAAGAACGGAGTAAACATAGCAAATGAGAGAGATGATAAACAGATAAACACGGCTATTAACAGCCTAATAAAAACATTCATAATTATATTTAAAGTTTGTACCTACCGGTCATACTCGCCATGCTAAAGACAGATATTCCTCCTTATTTGTTTCTTATTAGAAACTCTTCAACTTGCTCCTTTAGCGAAATCCCATCATTCAATATTGGTGACAGCTTATCGCAAATTTTCGATAGGTTATCTTCATATAAAGCGATTTTATATGCCCTTTCAATATCTTCATCAGAAAAATTACTCATACCCCGACAAATCTTATTTATTGCTTTTCTATATATTATAATTTCCTCATCTGTAATGCTTGTCGGTGAAATTCTGTCAATTATATGCCAATTCAAATAACAACCACCTACAACAATTCCCCAATTTTCAATCCTCTCTATAATACCTTTTTTTGAAGTATCTCCTTTATACAAGACTTTTACTTCATCACCAACTTTGAAATGTTTTTCAATAAAAGCCTCAACAATATCTTGAAAAAACATCGGAATTTCTCTTGCCCATATTTTAGTTTCCATACGCCATATTATTTTAAATTTAGTGCCCGCCATACCTCCAACGGATTGCACCCAGTATCATAGACTGGACGGGCTTATATGTGTCGATGTGCGTGTCGGTCGCCTAATCCGTCATTACTTACACCTCAAAGACTATGGTTACACATCTATTAATTGTTAAACATTGCACAGCTCGCAAGCCCCAACTTGCTTATGTGCGTTCGTTATCTTTGGTTGGCAAAAACGGCTTATGAATTACACCGTAATTGCTTTCACAGACTTGTCAAAGAACCAATCAATAGTACCCTACCCGATTCTCGCTATCGGATGCCAGTCTTTAGCTGTCAATAGGGCTGTCGTGCGTGATATAATCGTGTGATTAATCATCATAAAAGAACTTCTCGCCCGGCTTTCTGAAAAGCCTGTAGCTTGCATACAAGCAGCCTAATACTATCAATGCCTCTATCATACTGCCATTCTATCAAGGTTAAACTCTATGTAATCAATCTCTTCTTGAATAACCTCTAAAGCTTCTTCTTTGGTGTCGGTATTACAGAAAGCACAAGCCTCTGTGTCAGACATCTTATCAACCTTATCAAGGTCTATATAAGCCTTGTCTAAGGCTTTTTCAAAGGCGTAAGCCTCTATACTGTCGCAAACTCTATAGTTTCTCATAATCGTGTGATTTTAGTTCATTTATACTATTTACTTATATCAACCTTTTTTCTATCTTTGTACCGTGATTGAATGATTGATGATGCAAACATACCATCATTTATGATAATATTATCATTTTAGATAATATTAATTAGTTAATTATATTTAATTTGATTAAGCTATTATGATAACACTTAGGCAAATAATTAAAAATAAAGGACTTACAAACAAATTAGTGACAGATGCGCTTGGCGTAGCATCAACTAATATAAATAGATATGATGATTTATCTAAAAGACCCTTTCAAGAAATACGTATCATAGCATCTACAATTGGTGAAAGCGTATCAAATTTGATAAGAATGAATATGGGAGTAGAAGTCGAAGACTCAATTAATACAATAACACCCAATATGCAACAGTCAGACAAACCAACCCCTATCACCAACGAACGCCTGCTTTCTATCATTGAGAGCCAGCAAAGAACCATCGAGAACCTTTCAAAGAAATAGCTATGGATATAGAAGCGTTTTTACCAATTAACACCAAAGATAAGGTTGATGAAATCATTAATCTTATTTTGGAGAGACAAGAGTCACGAAATGTCTACACCGATATTCTTGTGCATATTCAAAAAGTAAAAATGCAATTGTATTTTAAAGAAAAATTTGATAATATAAAATCCAAACTATCATATCGAAAAGAATCAGTTATTACTAATGCGCCTATACAAGAGAAAAAAGAATTATCATATAAAGAAGCATACAAAGAAGCACTCCTAAAAGAGCTTAAATCAGGAGTAAAAACCGTCCCCCACTATATTTCACTTAAAAGCACGCTCCCAATCGTAAAGAACAAGAAAAAAACGCCAAAGAAAGAACAGCCTAAACATACACTGACTGCCATTGATAACAATATTAATATTCATTTTTTTGAAGGAATGACCATACGACAACTTTCTGAATTTATAGGTATGCCACTCAAAACTCTTTCATCTATTATCAAACAGAAGAAAAATTCTTCCATACTATTTGATAATAATTATTCCCTTACTGTGCAAGATATTGAGCTTCTTTCCGACTTTCTTCAAAATGCTTATAATACAAAAATTCGTAAAGATAAAAAAGAAGAACTTCTTGAAAAAGAAATAGCAACCGCCGGCTACTATCGCAAGAAGATGGAAGACCGTTTCAAGCCCTCATTAGGTCAAGAAGGAAATTATCGCAAATTGATTTATATTCGTACTAAAACATAGTGCATATAGAGCAATTCGATTGCTTGCATCACGCATCAACTATATGCTATATAGACATCTTGCGCCGACATGGTTCAAGATGATGTACTCCAGTATTGTTTAACTGGTATTCCCTATTTTGACTAAACGGCTTAACATCTCAATTAGATAGGGAGTTCAAATAAGTCAAAGAACGATATCCGGCAGGGCTTTCACCTGCCAGCGGCTATGCGATTGACATCAGGTTAGCTTTCTTGAAAATGCTTTCTCAATATCCCACCCCCTATTCAATCTCATATAAATAGTACTGTATTTTAAGTTTAATTTCTCGCACCACTCAGATAAGGTTCTTGTTTCTCCTTTATACTCAATGAATACATTACTCTTTTTATTGACATTTTGTATTTTCATAGATACAAAACGACAGTTTTTAGGGGTGTAATTTCCGTTTACATCAACTCTATCTATGCTCAATCCACTTTTATATCCATTTTCAATAGCCCAATTGTAAAATGCTTTAAAATCATTAAGCCATTCATTACAGATTGATATACCACGCCCACCATAATATTTGAACCCTTTATCATTTTCATTGTAGCATCTTTGTTTCATGCTGTTAAATATCTTATTCAATGGGTGGTTAGACAATCCGTATTTTTTCATATATTCAGCCATTGTCTTTTCCGCTATATCTCTTTGTAAACAACCACAACTTTTTGTTATGCCTCTAGTTAATTGGTCTTTTCTAACATCTACCTCACAACCACATTCGCACAAACAAGTATAATACAACTTGCGGCTCTTCTTATAAGCTAACTTTTGTACGGTCAAACGACCGTACTGATTGCCAACAATATTTTGATTCTTATCATTCATCTTTCTACTATTTCAACAAGATTACATTTCTTGAAGCAACGCCAGTCGTCTACCTCTGTATCGAAGTACACTTGGCAGTTATCAGCCGTTTTCTTCGTACCTTTCGTTTCAGGTACTCTGTCGCTCATTAAAGTACCAAACGCTTGTCTTAGAGTACCATCAGTTTTTTTGAAAAAAAATTCTACTACTTTTTTTTGCAAAACCGCTTTCAGTTTCAAATTCGCCCAAGCTGTTTTCAGGGCTTCTGACATGGTGAAACCATTCTTTTTCACCATCTGCCACGCGAGGGACATTACCTCTTTCATCTGATTTTTGAAATTCGTGCTCATAATCGTGTGATTTAATATGTTTATACTATTTGTATCATCAATCATTTAGTTTATCTTTGCTACGTGATTGATTGATGATGCAAATATACCAATAAATTTGGTATAAAAACAATGTATACCATTTTTATTGGTATAATAAACATCATTTAACTATTAGAGCATCTTATACCTTATTATAATATGAAGAAAGAAAATATAAACTATGTATCGTGGATAGCACTTGTATTGAGTACTATTGCTATATTACTATGGTTATGCAAATACGAGCCTGTGACATGGACTCTATTCGATTCTATGATTGCTTTTCTTTCTTTCGTTGTAGGCTCATTAGCAGTGATGGTTGGGTATAACATTTTTGGGTTAAAAAACGACCTAAAAAATGAGATAGAAGAAAAATTGCAGGATATAAGCGACCATCATGTAATTCATACAGCAAAAACTATGATGTACATAGAAATGAGATTACTTCACATGGCTGTCGAATTAAACAATATAGCAGATATAAGGCAATCTATTTACATGATGATTGACACCACAGAAAAGACTAAAAATAAAGAAGATATAGCTAAGCTGGAAGTCCGTATATCCAAAGCAAATGTCAATTTGTACGGTAGAATCAGCAAGGAGATAGACGAATGCTATGAAAGAATAAATTTTGAAGAAGAAGAACTCGAACACTACCAATACTTGTACAACAAATTTGCTTTCTGTAGCAGTATGATTCTTTTGCGTTGTCAATGAGGTTGTTTGATTCTTCAAAAGGGTCTTTTATTTCTTTGAAATACTTTTTTCTCATAGAAATAGCTCTGATAAGGAATTTAATTATATTCATATCTGAAAGCTAAAGCGACCGACTCCAAAGTTGCGGTTTGAAGTTAAGTCGCCTATATAGTCCCTTAACGGGAGCAGTTAAACAAATTAGTCGAAATCATCCGCAACATGATTTCGGAACAAATATACCAAATAAAATGGTAAAACCAAAAGAATTCAATCCTGAGATTGGGAAGAGAATAAGAAAAGCGATAAACTATATCGTTTTTATAGAAGATTTAGCCAATCAACGCGATGTAGCGGAATTAGTCGGCAAGGATAAAGACAATTTATCGAAAGCCCTCAAAGGAGATACCACATATACAGGTATCTATATTGAAGCTATTTGCAGTAAATACTCTACATTCAACAAAGAATGGTTTTACACGGGAAATGGCGATATGTTGGGTAAGGGTTTCCCCATTACCAGCACTCCTACTACTGATAAAGACATTAAGATACTTGACATACGTGTATGTGCAGGGCAAGGGATAGGGTTTGATGGCGATGAAAATGAAATAATAGGATACGTCAACATACCCGAATTTGCCGGATGTTATGGGATAACAGTATATGGTGATTCTATGTACGATATGTATATGTCGGGAGACACTATATTTGTTCGTGAAATAAAAGACAAGCACAATATAGACAACGGTCAGCCGTATGTGATTATAACTAAAGAGGATAGGCTTCTTAAAATGATTCATATTGATTACGAACGGAAAAGAACAATATTATCTTCTTACAACAATGCAACCAATCCTGATGGGAAAAGAAAATATCCCGATATGGAAATTGATATAGACAGCGATATTCTTTACCTATATAAAGTTGTTGGAAAGTTAGCAAGAACGCAAATGTAATTCATTGGCAGTACAATGAAATTCAACCAATGCACATGAAACTTATAAATAACAAAATATAATGAATAACACATCAATCGGAATAAGAGTAAAGCCTGATTGCATTATCTACTCTATAATAAAAGAAAATGATGGAAACAAAGATATTATCTTGATAGATAAAGTCAATGTTCCCATTGCCCTTGAGGTGCCGGAGCAACTAAAATTCATTCGGAGCACATTCTTGGACATCATATTTGAGAACCAAGTCAATTTGGCTTGCATCAGAGCGACAGAGGCGACAGCGCAAAAGATTTCCATCGAACGGGTCAATATGGAAGCTGTAATACAGGAGTTGATTGCAAGTTCAAGCATTGAAAAGTATTACGTGGGACAGATTTCAACCATATCTGCCAGACTTGGCATAGCACGAGAACACTTCAAACCATTGGTTGAGAGCAAGGCGGATGATTGTGAATTTTTCGATGACTGGAGCGAATACAACAAAGAAGAAAAAGAATCATTATTAGCGGCATTAAGCGCATTTAATCTATGATGATATGAAAAACTGTAAAGTAAGATTAGATTTCGATGAAATAAAAGAAATAGGGCAAGAAGGTCGCAATTCAAAGGTCTTTTTGGCTCATGACAACCAATTGGATGGGGAAATAGTAGTTAAGGAGATAAAGAAGAATCCCTCTACAAGCCCCGATGAGTATTTCAAAGAAGCGCGCTTATTGTACGCCCACAACCATAACAACATTGTGAAAGTGAACTACGCTTGCGAAGACGATGACAACATATATGTAGCTATGCCTTTTTACAAGAACGGTTCGCTAAAGAAAAGGATTTCAAACGGGAGTTACTTGACAGTAAGAGAAGTTATCCGGTATTCGATACAGTTCCTGTCTGGGCTGAACCATATCCACTCAAAAGGATTGGTTCATTTTGACATAAAACCAGACAATATCCTCATATCGGATTCTAACGAAGCTATGCTGTCGGACTTTGGATTGGCACTATACACCGACACCTACGGTTTCTGTACAGCACAAGCATGCTATACTCCGCATATAACACCGGAACAATTGAAGGGCCTGAATCAGACAATAAAAAACGACATATATCAAGCCGGACTGACTATATATAGAATGGTTAATGGGAATGAGTTATTTTATAGACAGATTCCCAACACAGGTAATCCAATGCTTGATGATGTTGCTTTTAAAAGAATGATATCAAATGGTCTTTTCCCAAATCGAAAATGCTATTTACCACATATCCCTAAAAAGCTCAAAAAGATAATAAAAAAATGTATTGAACCAAATCCTAATGATAGGTATGACAATACGCTTCAAATAATAAATGAATTAGCTTCTATTAATGAAAATCTAGATATAAGATATGGTAGAGATACAAGTGGAGAATTCTGGGAAGCCCCCAAAAACAGCTATGTATACAAAGTCAGCCTAAGCCAAAATGCAGATAATTTTAATATTAAAGTTTGCAAAACTAAAGATGGTAAAACAACCAATTGTGTGAGTCTATGTTCTAATAATATAGATAATACGCAAGTTATTCCGAAATTAGAAGCTATATTTGCAACGTTATGAGCAAAAAGGTCATAAATAAAGCAACTACAAGAGAACAAAAGCTCTATCAAAGAGACAAAAATAGAATAGCTGAATATTATACTCAAAGCATCAAAGAAGATGCTAAAGTCATAGATATTCAGCTGAATCTTCATGGATATACTAATCTAAAAAAATAATCAAAAACTCATTTTGCTAAATTTGTTTTTATCGTTTTATACAATAAGATATGCCCCTTTATTTATATGAAAAAGCAGAGCTTTGACCGAGACAGTTATAAGAAATACTACTGGGGAGAACTTGAAAATCCCGATGTGTTCAACGAATTAAAGAACAAACTAAATATCTAAGATTATGATAATCACAACTACTAATAATATAGAAAATTATTCAATAAAACGATACTTAGGTGTAGTAAATGCGAATATAGTTATTGGAGCAAATTTTTTCTCTGATTTTGCAGCATCACTAACAGATGTTTTTGGCGGACGCTCTAATACCTATCAAAACAAGCTAAACACCATATACAAGGAAGTAATGGCTGAATTAAAAGCAAAAGCCAAATCTTTTCAGGCTGATGCTATTGTTGGATTACATATAGACTTTGACGAAGTTTCCGGTGGAGGAAAATCCATGTTTATGGTATCTGCATCTGGAACTGCTGTTATGATAGAAAATAACTTTGAAGATAGATACTTCATGTACAAAGCTCTCAGTGACATTCATGACTATTGGAAAAAAGGATTTCTATCAGAAGAAGAATACAATTATGAAAAAGCAAGGATTATAGAAAAGTATAATAGCGCAATTTCGGCAGAGGTTACAGTAGTCAAAGAAACTAAAGAATACGAAGCAAAAAAGTTAAGAGAGCAAGAAGAACAAGAAGCTTATACTAAGAAAGTTCTTGAAGAAAAGCTAATCATAGCAAAGAAGGAATTAGAAAACAGATGCCCATGTTCTGAAGATACCATAAAAGAAACTACACATCTTCAAATACAAGCATCAGACTACAATAATATTCCATATAATACTGACGATTCTATGGAAAGTATAATCGCAAAGTTTATTCGGTTAAACAGAATACCTGAAGCTTGCAAATATTACATGGATGAAACCGGATTGAACGATACAGATGCTATTGAGTTTGTAGTTGATACTTATAAGAAAATAGACCAGATAGACAAAGATGCTTTTGAGAGGCTTCTTAATAAATTGAGGGTATTAAAAAATAAAGGGTTTATTGAGCAAGCAATTAATGAATATCAAAAATTTACCCTATCAGAAAAAAATGCGGCAGAAACATTTATTAATGATTTATAAAATAGACTGATTATGGTTGACTTTCTAACCATCATACTCCTAATATTCGGAGTACTGCAAATCATCCTCTTCTTCAAGGTATGGGGAATGACGAATGACATCAAAGAGATAAGGAACAAGTACCTTAAAGACGAGGACGAGAAACGAAGACAAAAAGCAGAATACGACCCAACTCCCAAAATCAGCGGTGGGGTTAAAACAACAATATAGCCGGAATTATTCCCCGGCTTTTTCTTTCCCTATTCGCAAGTTGTGCAAATGTTGTGCAGATAGCATAAAAAGAAAATGCTAACAAGTTGTCAATGAACCTATTAGCATTTTTCCTTGTGATTCCGTTGCGATTCGAACGCAAGACCCACGCCTTAGAAGGGCGTTGCTCTATCCAGCTGAGCTACGGAACCAGCCTTAATTGCGGTGCAAAGGTACGCTTTTTTACGAATATTGCAAATTTTTGTATCACCTTTTTTCGTTACCTATGTATAAAAGGCTCATTTGCTACATAAAAAGTAATGATTAGTTACCTTTACAAACAAGATACACGGTATTTATATACAGATGTATTAAAACATTTTGCAAATTATCAATGTTACTAATTATAAAAAGTAAAAATATGGAGGAATATTCAAATAGGAAAAGTAGCATTGACCCGAAAATGAATGAAAGAGTAATAACAGCTAAATTTTAAAGAGATGGAATGGGAAAATCAGTTGATACAAGAATTGCAATGGTCAAATAAAATCAGCAATAAGGCGAGTAAGGAATTGGTAGCCCAGGAAATTGCCGGACTGGCCAAAGACGGTGATGCCATAGGAGCAGGCTCCGGCTCTACCGTTTATCTCACTTTGTTTGCATTAGCTCAGCGAGTTAAACAAGAATCTCTGCATATAGAAATCATTCCGGCATCTGCCGAAATTTCGATGACATGTATACAGCTTGGCCTGCCGCAAACTACTCTGTGGAATAAGCGTCCGGATTGGACATTCGACGGTGCAGACGAAGTGGATCCGCATAATAACCTCATCAAAGGACGTGGTGGAGCCATGTTTAAGGAGAAACTTCTCATTAAAAGCAGTGGTAAGACTTACATCATTGTCGATGAGAGCAAGCTTGTCAGCAAACTGGGGAGCAAATACCCCATACCGGTGGAAGTGTTTCCACATGCTCTCTCCCATGTGGAAAACGAGATACGCTTATTGGGAGCTTCAAAAATCAGCCTACGTCTTGCAGAAGGAAAAGACGGTCCGGTATTTACCGAAAACGGTAATTTCATTCTTGACATTCATCTCAGCAACATTGTTCCTGATTTGGAACAGAAACTGAAAGCCATTACCGGGGTTATCGAAAGCGGGCTGTTCATTGGTTATGACATTACAGTCCTAATGGCAAACCGCTGATGTACCAAAGTACAAATAAGGCAGTCCATGCCAATAGAATGACTAAAGAATATCTCCAAGTATACTTCAGCAGTGAACCATAAGTGGATTGCCTATCATATTGCTGCATATAGGTCAAGACAAGTGGCATGTAGAACATAAAAGGTGTTATGGCATTTGTTGCACTGTCACCTATACGGAACGCACATTGGGTCATATCCGGCGAAATGCCCATACTTGCCAATACCGGAACAAAAATGAAAGACATAAAAGCCCATTTAGCTGTGGCAGATACCATAAAGAGATTGACCAGCGCCGTAAAAAGAATGAAGAGAATCAATATCCATAAACTACTCAAAGAGGCAGAGGACAGCAGATTAGCGCCTAAAATGGCAATGCACTTGTCCAAGTGGGAATATTCAAAACAAGCAAACATCTGTGAGGCAAAGAAAGCTATCACAAAATAAACGCCCAGCAGTTTCATCGGCTGCGTAAGTCCTTCTATCACATCACCGTCCGTACGGTATCGGCCGGAGGCAAAACCATAGACCATCCCCATCAAACCTATTCCAAACGAAAGCAAAAACAGAATACCAACTATAAACGGAGAACGAATCAACCCACCATTGACACTCCGCAATATCCCCCATGAAGAGAATGTAGCCCACAGAATAATGGCAATATACAGCAAGCCTGCAAATACAGCTCCCAACATAGCTCTCCGTTCCTTGCGGGACAGTTGTTTGTAGCCATTAAAATGAATATCCCCTGCATACATTCCCAAGTGCGGCAACAAGCTCCTGCGGGTAATATGATAAATGATGAATGCAAGCAGGAACGTGGAAACAAAGAGAAAATAATAATTGCACAGCGGTCCAGTCTGCCCCGGAGCAATATTCATCCTATCAGCCGCTTCTTGCGTTACAGAGGCAATCATGGGGTCTAATGTACTCAAAAACACATTAGCGCTATAGCCACAAGAGACTGAAACATAAGCTGTAATTATACCTCCAATGGGGTGCAGACCGACAGACTGGAACAAAGTTGCAGCTATCGGCAACAGAATGATATATCCTGCATCTCCCACTATATTGGACAACAGTCCTAAGACAATGACCAGCAGAATAATGCGCCAAGGATCACGTGGACGTCGTACCCCCCTGCGAATACATGCATCGATGAAACCCGAATGCTGTGCCACCCCTATTCCGAACATAGCCACAATCACCAGCCCTAACGGAGCGAATCCCGTAAAATTGGTTATGACATGGCGCAGCAGCCAGCGTATGCCCTCCGGACTCAGCAGGCTCTGCACCCGTATTTCTTCTCCAGTCTGCGGTTGCAGCACGCTCAGGCCATAGACATCGAATATCCATGAAAGGAGGATGACTGCCAGCGTCAGCAGGAAGAACATCGTAGCGGGATGTGGCATTCGGAGTTTACTCATCGTCGGCTTCCAGATTGTCTATATTCAAGATTCGAAGTTCCAATGCGCGCACCACCAGACGAGTGGCATTCACCCCCACCCGTTCACTAGGCGGGAAAAGACGGCCGACCAAGTCATTCTGCCGTTTCTCCAGCGACTTGACTCCAAAAGGCATTCCCCTAAGATTGGCAATCATTTCTTTGGTATAGCCCAGTGCCAAATGACGGAGGAAACGCTCGTCATACTCATCAATATCATAGCTTATGATTGCTTCTTGACGTTTTGCATCATTCAGGACAGATTTCTTGAAGCGTTCCACTATCTTCTCCAGTATCGGATAGTTAAAGACCAGCTTCTTGCCGTCCATCACTGCCTGCACATCGGTTTTGGTCAGCAACTCTCCGGTTTTCAGGACAATGCCGTCGGCACCGGCTTCAAGTACGTCCACCCATAACTTCTCATTCAATATTTCTCCCGTGAATATCAGCACATGTACTCCCGGATAACGCTTGAAGATATTCCGGCAGATGTCCACCCCGATTGTGGTCGAACCTCCCAATCCCAAGTCCAGCAGAACAAGATCCGGTACGCCGGCTTCAATCAATGTCCAGAACTCCTGCTCAGTCATAGCAGTACCTATTACCTCCGCATTGGGAATTTCATGGCGGAAAATCTCTTCCGTCCCTTTCAGCTCCAACTTGACATCTTCAACGATGATTACTTTAAATTTTTTGTCTTCCATATTTCATTTTTTCGGTAGCGTAAAATATATTGTAAAACCTCCTTCCTTTCCCGGTTCGGCATTGATACGGCATCCCCGGCGTCCGGCAAACTCGTCATGGTCGCGGATAATCTGCTTGCACACCAGATATTCCGTACCATACAGTTCTCCTTTCTCACCGGCCGTCATGCGGGACAAGTCGGGATAGAACAATTGGTTCAATTCTTCACGGGTCTTTTCCCTGCGCATATCTGTAAACAGAAAACGTATAAATTCCCCATCTTCCCGGGCCGACAGACAGACAGCTCCATCCAGAGTTACGGAGCAAGCCTCGTCTATCAGGTTTTCAAGCAGGAAACGCAACTGGTTCCAGTCACCGGTAATCCGTCCTTCCAACAGTTGTATCTTAAAATCAATATGCGCCTTGTTTCCCTTATACACTTTGCGGAAATATTTCCCGGCAGTAGCCATAAGTTCCGGTACAGATATTGTCGCACGCCTGAAAGTCACCTCTTCCAACTGGCGGGAAGCGCATGAACTGAGTATCGTAAAGATACCTTTGTAATACTCTATCAATTCGCTGATGGCAACCACCGTTTCCCGCTCCTCCGCTTCTGTCTGTTTGCCGGACCGCAGTTTCCCTATCAGCTGCTTTATCTTGTTCGGATAATAAATTGTTTCATGCTTGATGGTCGAAAGACAATTATCCAGCACCATGTTCTGTACATGCAGCAAACTGTCTTCCCAGGAAGCTCGCCGGGCTTCATCTTGAGCCACTTCGATGTCCCGGTATTTCGTAGCCAACTTAACCACTGCATTGAAGATTACAATGGAGACATAACGGGCTATCAGTTCCAAAAGCAAATGGTCGGTCTCCTGCTCCGTACCTTCCCTGCGTTCCAGACACAGCACACCTATGCAACGACACATATTTCCCGCATCCACAACAAGCGGCAATGTTTGTATACCCTTTTCCGATATGTACTCTTGCTGCTCAAAGCAATTCTCCATATATTTCCTCCAGATAGGCAACTCGTCCACGGCGGTATCTTCCACTGGATTGGAAGTGTATTCCAGCTTATGTGTAGTCTCGTTGTATACAGCTATGCTTAACCGGTCGATACTCAAAAGTTCGTTCACTGCATCAAAAGCGGAACCTACAATCTGCCGCGGGATTTCCTTCAATGTATCCTCCTCACGCTGCAACATTTCCTCCGTATCCGAAACCGGCAACAAGGAGGCATTGAACACCTTTCCATTAATTTCCAGTACTTGCTCCAGATTCCAGCGGTTCACCAGACGTTTACGGAAGTAGAGTATGTAATATCCCAACAGCAATACGAACAGCAAAATCACCGCCAGCAAAATGCCCACCATCTTGTTGTTGGTGGAACGCTCCAGCTGCCGGCAATATCCTTCCAAGGATTGGTCTTCTCCCAACAGTTTGTATAAGGTAGTGTAGGCAGCATTATTATAACTATAGTCATCCCATTGCTTCAATGCAAGAAATGAGACTGCCGCTTCATTCCTGATATCCAGAATTACATGGAAATCCGAATTGAACATCTGGTTCCACCAATCCAGTTCCGCAGGCGCCCCGTCTCCCGTCAGCGTCATATAGCGATGTATAGGATGGGCGTATTGCTTGTAATGTTCGTTCAGGCAATACATTGCCGAATCTATGTATTGTAAAGCCAGTTCGTATTCTCCGTCCACATTGCAGTAATAAGCTTCATTGGCATAATCGGAGGCTTCGTCCAGCAAAGCTTCGTATTCATTCTGTGCAAGCAGTGCCAAAGAATCCGGCAACACCTCTCCGGAAGCAGTCTGTTCCACAGCATGCCGGCAGGATGACATGCACAAAAACAACACGACGAGCAACACCGACACAGACTTACGGATACCGGCAGGCAGACGGAAATAAAAACGGCTGCCTTTTCCCAGCCCGCTCTCCACATTGAACAGACAGACCTTGAACAAATCATTCGTCTTGCGATATTTTTCAATGATGCCCTTACAGTTCATCAGTCCAAAGCCACTTCCTTTGTTCTTCCTCAATTCCTCCTTGTCGGGAGCGTCACTCATACCGATGGCTTTTGAGTCATATACTTTTTCTCCCACGATGCGAGCTACATCTTCCGGTGACAATCCACAACCATTATCCTCTACCGAGATTTCCACGTAATCCTCCTCCTGCCGTGCATATACTTTCACCATACCGCCCTGAGGGGTATATTTACGGGCATTCTCTGCCAGTGTATTTATCATAAACAATGTAAGGGCTTTGTCTGCCTTTACCCGGATATCCGTAGGCTGCACCTCCAACGACTGTCTCTTCATCTCGAATGTACGGCTTCCTTTCCTGAGCAGCTCGAAAAGTTCATTCAATTCGAACGTCTCTATGTTCAGGCTAAGGCTTCCTTGCTTCATCTTTATCCAAAGGGCAAGAATATCATTGTATTCATTGATGGTAGTAACCAACTCGTCGATATACTGGTATTTCTCCTCTTTGATCCGCTCCTCTTTGATGAATCCTTTTTGAGTCAGTTTCTGCACTTCGTTGATGATACGGTCTATGTACGGGTGAATTCCGTTGACAATAGCCATACATGCTTTCTTTATCAGATTTTGCCGTTTGTTCCCCGCGATGTGCTGCTCGTAAATGTAGCGTTGCTTTTCCAGTCTGCGGCGTTCGTCGCCAAGGGAGATGGACGTCATGCCGTTGTCAATTGCCCATTGGATATAGGGAGTTATCACCCGTACCATCGCCTGCTCATCCTTGCTCATCCGACGCGGGAACACTAATTGCCCGTTGTCTATGCGGATATCCTTCACTCCAAACAGCTTTTCCAATTCCGGGCAGACAGCCGTCCGGATAGAGTCGACGATTTCCTCCTCAGTCTGTGCATCTGCCGGAATGGATGCCGTTATCTTCTGACAGATATCCAGCATCAGCTGCAGACGGCGGAGATGCACTCTGTTCCGGTCTTTGGAACGCTTGTTGAAAAACCAGAAGAAGAGGGATACAAGCACGAAGCCCACAATGACCAGTGACAACACGACGTTGAGTTGCCCCGCCTCCTTTTCCAATGCCTGATAGCGGCTTTCCAGTTCTTTATCCTGGCGTGTATCTTCAAGGATATCCAGGTAAATATTGCGGTTATAGTCTGATTTTTCTTTCATCCCGAGTCCTGCATACGAAACGCTCAACTGTTCACGAATACGTGAAATCCACTCGGGCACGGTTTTCAGTTTCTGCTCCATCCATGCCTTCTCCGCACAAATCGTATCTCGACGGTCAAATGCTTTCAGCCAGTCCAAACTATCGTGGCAGTCATAGAAAAGGCGGTGATGGTCATTTACACATTCCAGAGCAAGTTTTAGCGTGTCAAGAGCTTCTGTATAGTGACTGTGGGCATTCAGGTATTTGCCGATAGATACATATGCACCTGCTATCTGATACAAATCCTTGTATTGGCTGAATTTTTGCAATGCCAACTGCCCCAGACGCATGGGAAGCAGCGAATCTACCGGTACTCCAAAACGTGTCAAGGCATGGGAGCGGCGGTCTTGAAAAAATGCGTAATTATCCGGTGAAGCCATCAAGTTGGCAAGTCCCTGCACTCCATTGCCCTCAAAGTAAAGATAGCCCTTGCGCGAAGCCAACCGCCATGCGGTATAGAGCTCATCAAATTCTCTCAGTCTTCGCTCATCCGGTGTCTCACCCTCGCATAAGGCAGCAGAACCTTTGATGTAGTGATAATACAACAGCTGATTGGTATCTGCCAGCAACTCTTGTTTTTTAGTAACTTCATTAATAGAGGCTACAGCTTCCGGACGCTGTTGCAAATAATAATAATACACAGCAGATACAATATAAAATTCCGAACGGGCATAATTCAAACGCATTTGCTCGTGTTGGTCCACAAACAGATTGTCATCCTCCGCTATTCTTTTCATACGGTGCAAGGCACTATTGCGATAATCGTAGAACTCCTTGTTCAACGCCGTCCGCTGATAAATCTTCATCAAACCGATGTCGGCAATAAGGAGTTCCAGTTCATTCTTGGTCAGATTATAGACATCCATATGAAACTTTTCGGCCTGCTCAAAATCCATGCGCATAAAAGCACAAAAGCCCAGATTATTGGATGCTTCCGCTTTTCCTTGTTTATAGAGGCTGACTTCACGGTAGGCTCTTGATGCCGCATGGCAGGATGAATCCAGGTTTTTATAACGAAAAGCATAAGCCACCTGGTTTAGAGAGTCGATAAGGCGTACTTCCTTCATGGGTGCCGTTCCCACACACGAAACCATTGTTGTACAAAGGCACAACAACCCCGCAAACCATATAAAAGAAAGTCGTTTCATAAAGCAAAGCTACGAATAAATCCGGGAAAGAAAAATAATTTTTATACAATAACTCTTGTTTTATGTAACGGGAAATTCCTACCTTTGCATGCAAATTAACAAATAGGTAACATCTATTACACAAATGAGCGAAAAAGCACCCTTTATGGTATTCTCCGGAACAAATTCGAGATACCTTGCAGAGAAAATCTGCGCTAGCCTTGATTGCCCTCTGGGAAAGATGAACATCACCCATTTTGCAGATGGTGAGTTTGCAGTCTCTTATGAGGAATCTATCCGTGGCTCGCATGTATTCCTGGTTCAATCAACCTTCCCTAATTCTGACAACTTGATGGAACTTCTGCTGATGGTTGATGCTGCTAAAAGAGCATCGGCAAAAAGCGTTGTAGCCGTTATCCCTTACTTCGGTTGGGCACGTCAGGACAGAAAAGACAAACCCCGTGTTTCCATCGGCGCCAAGCTGGTGGCCGACCTGCTCTCTGTTGCAGGTATCGACCGTCTGATTACGATGGACCTTCATGCAGACCAGATTCAAGGTTTCTTCAATATTCCGGTGGATCATTTGTATGCATCAGCAGTATTCCTCCCCTATATTGAATCCTTGAAACTGGAAGACTTGGTAATCGCCACCCCGGATGTCGGCGGTTCAAAACGCGCCAGCACATTCTCCAAATACCTCGGTGTACCCCTGGTATTGTGCAACAAGACACGCGAAAAAGCAAACGTGGTTGCCACCATGCAAATCATCGGTGATGTAAAAGACAAGAATGTAGTATTGGTAGACGATATTGTAGATACAGCAGGAACCATTACCAAGGCTGCCAACATCATGCTGGAAGCAGGAGCCAAATCTGTCCGTGCCATTGCTAGCCACTGCGTAATGTCCGACCCTGCTTCTTTCCGTGTACAAGAATCCGCACTAACGGAAATGGTATTTACTGATAGTATCCCCTACTCTAAAAAATGTGACAAGGTTAAACAGTTGAGCATTGCCGATATGTTCGCCGAAACCATCAAGCGGGTGATGAACAATGAATCAATCAGTTCACAATACATTATCTAACCGCTCCGCGGTTAGAAATTAAAAATTAAAGGCTGCGCAATGTTCACTTCAGAACCGCGCAGCCTTTAATTTTTAATTTCTAATTTTTAATTCTAATTCTCCAGCCTTCCCATCTTGTAGGTTCCTTTTCGTATCACCTTTCCGTTCTTGTCTGTTTCTACAAACGGACCGTGTTTCTTGCCTTGTTTGAAGAAGCCTTCATAACGGTTTCCGTTCTTGTCCTCCTGGATACCGCTACCTTCTTCCATACCGTTCACAAAACCGCCTTTATATTTGGTTCCATCGGTCTGAATCAGGGTACCTTGGCCGTTGAACTTATTGTCTTTCCATTCACCTTCGTAAGAGTCACCTACATTCCATTTGTAAGTACCGTATCCGTCACGTTGGTTATCTTTCCAATTACCTTCGTAAACGGCGCCGCTTGCCCACGTAAATGTGCCGTGGCCTTCCTGCTTTCCATCCTTGAAGCTGCCCACATACTTGTTGCCGCTGGCATGGTAATAAATGCCCTCTCCGGTACGTTCACCTTGAACATAAGAACCTTCGTAACGGTCGCCGGTATGGAAAAAGTAAATACCTTTGCCATGCTGCATGTCGTCCTTCCAGTCACCTACATATTTGTCGCCGTTGGCATATTCAAAAGTTCCTTTACCGTCCCGGACATCATTTTTCCACTCCCCGTCATATTTGGAACCGTCATTCCAGGTCAGTGTTCCTTTGCCGTCTTTCTTGTCATTCTTCCACGAGCCTACATACTTGGAACCGTTCTTCCAGGTATACGTTCCTTGGCCTTCGCGTTTATCATTCACCCAGTCGCCCTCATAAATATCACCATTGTAATAGTACATGGTTCCTTTACCGTGCTGGTAATCCTGAAACCACATGCCGTCATAACGGTTGTTATTCATAAAATAGTAGATACCCCTGCCATGCTGCTGGTCTTGAAACCATTGCCCCTCATACTTTTCACCGTCGGGAAACATATATGTACCGTAGCCTTCACGCTTGCCCTTCACATACTCACCCTCGTAGACGTCGCCGTTCTTGAAAACGGTCTTCCCCTTTCCATTGGGCTTGCGGCCTTTTATTTCACCGGTATAGACGGCCCCGTTATCTTTGAACGTATAGGTACCTATCTTTATCTCCGAAGAGAATGTACTTTTCACTTTATCGAAAAAGCCGCTTTTTTTTTCCTGGGCAGTGGCTCCACCTTGGCATAAGAAAGCCAGAATGAGTGCAGTATATAGATATTTCATTAATTGATAATTGATAGTTGATAATTGACAAAGGTAGGATTTATCCGGTAAAATGATGCGATAACTCCCGCTTTTTATGACATTTTTTTGCCGCACACTATTTCTTTTAATTTCTCTTTGCATAAATGCCGCCCTGCAAGTTCACGGATTTCTTGTGGGGTAACCTCCTTGACAGCATCCAATGCTTCGGCAAAGTAAGTATCCTGCAAGCCCGATACCTGCACAAAAATCCAGGCATCCGCCAGCGAGAATGCAGATTCATAACTACGGCACATGTCTCCCAACATATAGTTCTTCACCATGGAAAGCTCTCCATCGGAAACCAGCTCGTTCTGAAGGCGGTCTATTTCATGATAAACCTCACCGATAAGAGGCTCCACAAATTCGTTGGCGGCTTCGGCACTGACCGCCAACACTCCCTGCCCCGGATAGGGCATGATGGCTGCGGAGATACCGTATGTGTATCCTTTATCTTCCCGGATATTGGACATCAGGCGACTGCCAAAATAACCCCCGAACAGTGTGACCAGTACGCGGGCCTTCAAGTAGTCCGGATGATTACGGTCCAGGGAAAGCATGCCCATACGGACGGCACTTTGCAGGGCGTCCGGACGTTCGATGAAGATACGTTTTCCGGAAGCGGTAACCGGATGGAATTCTGTCTTCTCCGGTTTGCGGAAATCCGTACCGAAAGCCTCGCAGCCAAACAAGGACTCTATCCTGCGGATGCAATCGTCGGTTACCTTGCCCGAGAGGTAGATGCTGCAATTATTGGAATGATAGTAACGGTCATAAAACTCGCGTAGCACCGCAGGAGTGATGCGCCGATAATCCTCTTCCTGCACCAGACGTCCGCCGGGATGCTGCCCGCCGTACAGAGCCTTCACCAATCCGCGGTGCGCCAGAAAGTCCACCTTGGAAGAGTTGACAAGAAACTGCTGGATATTATTGTCTACAATCACTCCCAGCTCTTTCTCGGGAAATACCGGCTCTTTGACGATAGATTCCAATACATCAAGCGTTTGGGGAAGGTATTTATTCAGAGAATAAAGGGTGACATAGGCATACTCGGATGCACTGGACAATTCCAGCCAGGCTCCATAATAGTCCAGCTTTTCCGCTATCCGGGCGGCATCGTAGCGTCGGGTGCCCTCGCGAAGCATGCGGTTCGTAAACAACGCCTGCAAGGGCTGTTTCTGTTGCCATCGGCCGCCTGCCATGAGGAGATCGATACGTGTCACTTCATTGTCACCGGCATTGAGCACGCTCAATGGTACGCCATTAGGCAACTTGATACGTTCCGGCCTTTGCACCACCAGTTGTTCCGGTTCGAGAATCCGGGGTTGGTCACTTCGGTTCAGCATGGGCTTTCTAGTTTACAGCCCGTGGCTTTTAAGAAATTCTTCTGCCCGTTCCAAATCCTGAGGAGTATCTATGCCGATAGTTTCCACATCCGTGACACCTACCTTGATGGTATATCCGTTTTCCAGCCAACGAAGCTGTTCCAATGATTCGGCAATCTCGAGGGATGACTGCGGAAGGGCGGTTATCTCTTTCAGTACCTCTACGCGATAGGCATAAAGGCCGATATGCTTATAATATGTATGATTCTCCAGCCAGTCTTCCTTCGCCGCATTGCGCTGGTAGGGAATGATGGAACGGCTAAAATAGAGGGCATTCCTGTTTTTGTTGAGCACAACCTTCGGAGAGTTCACGTTTTCCAGTGCCTCGAAACCATTATCTACCGTAAAGGGTTTCACCAGAGTGGCTATCTGGGTGGCCGGATCGTCGAAACATGCTTTGACGGCTTGTAACTGCGAAGGCTGGATGAAAGGCTCATCCCCCTGGATATTCACCACGACATCAAACTGTCCTCCTATTTTTGTACAAGCTTCCTGACAGCGGTCGGTGCCGCTTTTATGTTCGGTGGAAGTCATTACCACCTTTCCTCCGAATGCTTTTACTGCGGCTTCAATACGCTCATCGTCCGTAGCCACGTATGCATCGTCCAAGATTCCTGCCACTTGCTCGTATACTCGCTGTATCACGGTTTTTCCACCTAACACCGCCAATGGTTTGGCTGGAAAACGCGTAGATGCGTAACGGGCAGGTATGATTCCTAAAAATTTCATTTTCAATCTTCGTTTTTTAAAATGAGAGTGTATCCGAAAGTGTTCATATACTATCGACACATCTCCTTATATTCTTTATTAATTATAACAGTTGTTTCAATCCTCGCAGGATATAATCACGTTTCAAATCTTTTGGCTTATAGACAGTCCCGTCACAAGACAACAAGTCTATATCCAGCCGTACAATTTCCTGCTCCTTCTCCTCGGGCTTCCTTCCGGCTTCCCGTTCGATGGCTTTCAGGCAGGCGGTGACTTCCTCTACCGGATTATCGGAAGCAAAGCATGCCACCTGATTGGAGAACAGATTCGGACGGTGAAAGAACAAAGGTGCCGTCTCCTCCTCTTCCGAGAAACGTATTCCCGAAAAAAGTTCCGTCAAGCGTCTGCGAGCCAGTTCCATGTTCTCCCTCCGCTGCTCGTTGCTCCCAATACTAATCGTATAATCCATTTTTTAAGGTGAAAGGGGAAAAGGTGAAAATTGAAAGTTTACCTTTCCACTTTCAATTTTCACCTTTCAACTAATTAAACAGTTCGTCGAGTCCCTCTATCGGTTCTTCTATATGGGTGTCTCCTTCCAGATTCACATCATCCTTGCACGGGTCATAGCCTTCGGGCAACTGGAATGTTTCATTTTCATCATATCCCAGAGATTTGTCACCGAGCACTTTCACCATGTATTTGGTCCAGATAGGCAATGCCATGGAAGCACCTTGTCCGTGAAGCATCGTATCGAAGTGGATGTCGCGGTCCTCACCGCCCACCCAGCAACCGGACACAAGCGAAGGCGTGAAGCCCATAAACCAGCCGTCGGCATTGTAGTTCGTCGTTCCGGTCTTGCCGCCCATGTCGGCTTTCACACCCAGACGGCGCACACGGCCTCCGGTACCTTCGTTGACAACGGCACGCAGCATGACCAGCATCTTGTAAGCGCTGGATACGCTGATGACTTCCTGCATTTCGGGAGCAAAGGTTGCCAGCACGTTTCCGTCGTTGTCCTCGATGCGGGTCACGAACAGCGGAGCTACCCGGATACCCTTGTTGGGGAATGCGGTATAGGCACTTACCATCTCGCCGACGGAAATCTCGCACGGGCCCAGACAGAGTGAAACGGAAGGTACTATATCACGGTTGCGGACACCGAAAGTATGTATAAGACGTTTCAGATTATAGGGATTCAGCTTGCTCATGAGATAGGCCGTAATCCAGTTGTCCGAGTTTGCCAGCCCCCACTTCACAGTCACCATGTCACCAATCAGCTTTTTGTTGGCATTACGCGGCGTCCACGGTTTTCCGTTTTCATCAATCAGCGTGTATTCCACGTGGCGCACTTCGTCGCAGGGAGAAAAACCGTTCTCCATAGCCAATGTATAAAGGAAAGGCTTGATGGTAGAACCTACCTGGCGGCGTCCCACCATGGCCATATCGTACTGGAAGTAATGGTAGTTCGGTCCGCCTACGTATGCCTTGACATGTCCGCTGCGCGGGTCCATGGACATGAAACCGGCACGAAGGAAGAACTTGTAGTAACGGATGGAATCCATCGGGGTCATAATGGTGTCTTTCTCCCCTTCCCAACTGAATACGGACATCTCCTCCGGGGTATCGAAGGCTTTCTTTATTTCAGCTTCGGTGGCTCCGGCTTTCTTCATAATGCGGTAGCGGTCGGACAACCTCATGGCACGTCCCAGAATCTCGTCCACCTGCTCCTGGGTCAGACGGAAGGTGTAGGGAGCTTTCTTGGCCCCTTTCTTTTCCTTGAAGAAGTAACCTTGCAGTTCCTTCAGATGCTCTGTCACGGCATCCTCGGCATACTGCTGCATACGCGAGTCGAGCGTGGTATAGATTTTCAGCCCGTCGGTGTAGAGGTTGTATTTGGTACCGTCTTTCTTGGTGTTCTTTTCGCACCATCCAAAGAGCGGATTGTTCTCCCAGTCGAGTGAATCCTCGTAGTATTTCTGCATCTGCCAACCGCGGTAGTTGGCCTTGTCGGGCTTCTTGGCGGTGAGCACGCCGCGCAGGTATTCGCGGAAATAAGTGGCCAGCCCTTCCTTGTGGTCCACACGGTTGTACTTCAGTTTCAAAGGCAACGCCTGGAGGGAGTCGCGCTCGGCTTCCGTAATATATCCCGCTTTCCGCATCTGGTCGAGCACCACATTGCGCCGTCCACGGGAGCGTTCATTGTAGCGCACCGGATTATAGAGAGACGGATTCTTGCACATGCCCACCAACGTAGCCGCTTCCTCAATCTTCAGATCCTTCGGTTCGCAACCGAAGTAGGTAAAGGCAGCAGTCTTGATGCCTACCGCATTGTTCAGGAAATCGAACTTGTTGAGATACATGGTGAGGATTTCCTCTTTTGTATAGTAACGTTCCAGCTTTACGGCAATCACCCATTCGATAGGCTTCTGGAACAGACGTTCCATCACATTGTCGGCACTGGGAGAATAAAGCTGTTTGGAAAGCTGCTGGGTGATGGTACTGCCACCGCCGGCATTCTTCTGCATCAGGATACCGCGCTTCACTACGGCACGCGTCAGGGCGTAGGCGTCAATGCCCGAATGTTCGGCAAAACGTACATCTTCCGTAGCTATCAAGGCGTTAATGATATTGGGCGACAAATCATTGTATCCCACAAACACGCGGTTTTCCTTACTATAGGAATAAGTACCCAATACTTTTCCGTCCTCGGAAAAGACTTCTGTGGCAAATTTGTAATTCGGATTTTCCAGGTCTTCCACCGGAGGCATATAGCCTATCCAGCCCTTGGCTATGGAAAAGAATATAAAGACACACACCAGCGAAATCAGTGCGATGAAAATCCATAGGATTTTGACGACTTTCCTTATCATGTTTCAGTTGCTAAAATCAAAGTTCAATAATAGGGCAAAGGTACGGAAATATATTGGATGTGCCTATGCTTTTTATATCTTTTTCAGGATAAGATTTCCGGCATCCACAAAAAAACGCCCGTTTATTTTAATGGAAACTCTCAGTGAAATGCAAAACGATTGCAAAACAATTAGAAAACTTGAAGAAAAAATCGGAAAGGAAAAATACATCGTAATGAACTATAATACAGATTGGAACAATAAAAACTTGCCCTCGCGCGCGTAAGAGGAGATAAGATAATAAGAGAAGAGAAAAAAACGACGTTGTCGTTAAAAAGAACGACGGCGACGGCGTAAAGAGATACCACACTTCACTGTCCGGAATGCCACACTTCGACAAGGCAAACGCCGCACTTGACTAAGGCAAATGCCACACTTGAACATTCGCGAAATGCGGCATTTACTTTGTCGAAGTGTGGCATTCCGGATGATGAAGTGTGGCATTCCGGACAACAAGCCACACGGTTAAAAAAACAGCCCATATTTCGCAAAAAACTTCCCCGCATATTTCCGTAGCCCGCATATTTTCCGTAACTTTACACTCTCGAAAAGTATAAATGAATTCAACGATATGGAAAACAGAAGTTTAGTCACCATTGCCGAGCATAGCCGGGAAAAAATCCTCTATATGCTTGAGATGGCGAAAGAGTTTGAAGCCCATCCCAACCGGCATATATTGGACGGGAAAGTAGTTGCCACCTTATTTTTCGAGCCTTCCACCCGTACACGCCTCAGTTTCGAGACTGCCGCCAACCGGCTTGGAGCACGTGTCATCGGGTTCAGCGACCCAAAGGCCACCAGCTCATCCAAGGGCGAGACGCTGAAAGACACCATCAAGATGGTAAGCAACTATGCCGACATCATCGTGATGCGCCACCACCTCGAAGGGGCCGCACGCTATGCCAGTGAAGTCACCACCGTGCCCATTGTGAATGCCGGAGACGGTGCCAACCAGCATCCCTCACAAACCATGCTCGATCTCTACTCCATCTACAAGACACAAGGCACACTGGAAAACCTGAACATTTTTCTGGTCGGCGACTTGAAGTACGGCCGTACCGTCCACTCCCTGCTGATGGCCATGCGCCACTTCAACCCCACTTTCCACTTCATCGCTCCCGACGAGTTGCGGATGCCCGAAGAATACAAAATCTACTGCCGCGAGCACAACATCAAGTACGTGGAACATACGGACTTTACGGAAGAAATCATCGCTGATGCCGATATCCTCTACATGACCCGTGTGCAGCGCGAGCGCTTCACCGACCTTATGGAGTACGAGCGGGTGAAGAATGTCTACATCCTGCGCAACAAGATGCTGGAACATACCCGTCCCAACCTGCGCATCCTGCATCCGCTGCCCCGTGTCAACGAAATAGCCTATGATGTGGACGACAATCCCAAGGCATACTATTTCCAGCAGGCACAAAACGGACTGTATGCCCGTGAAGCTATTCTGTGCGATGTACTGGGCATCACGCTGGATGAGGTGAAAAAGAGTAAAGGAGTAATTCAGTAGAATCGTCTAATAACAAATATTTCAAGATGTTAAGCGAAAAGAAACAAGAATTGCAGGTTGCTGCTCTGGAAAACGGCACTGTAATAGACCATATACCCTCCGAGAGACTGTTTACCGTAGTCTCCCTGCTCGGACTGGAACACATGAGCAACAATATCACTATCGGCTTCAACCTCAAGAGCAAGAAGCTGGGCACGAAAGGTATCATCAAGATTGCCGACAAGTTCTTCTGCGACGAAGAGATAAACCGTATCGCCGTGGTGGCTCCCAATGTAAAACTGAACATTATCCGCGACTACGAAGTGGTGGAGAAACGCGAAGTCCGCCTGCCCGAAGAGCTGCGCGGAATCGTGAAATGCGCCAACCCGAAGTGCATCACGAACAATGAGCCTATGCCTACGTTGTTTCATGTCGTGGATAAGGACAATTGCGTCATCAAATGCCACTACTGCGAAAAGGAGCAGACCAGAGAAGATATTGAGATTATATGAAAGAAGACTGGAAACCCGGAACAATGATTTATCCGCTGCCCGCCGTACTGGTGAGCTGCGGAAGCACTCCGGAGGAATATAACATTCTGACTATCGCATGGACGGGGACGATTTGTACGAACCCGCCCATGTGCTACATCTCCGTACGCCCCGAACGCCACTCCTACGACATCATCAAGCGGAATATGGAATTCGTCATCAACCTCACCACGAAAGATATGGCACGGGCCACGGACTGGTGTGGCGTACGCTCCGGAAAGGACTACAACAAATTCGAGGAAATGCATCTGACACCGGGGAAAAGCACCGTAGTCAGCGCGCCTCTTATCGAGGAATCACCGCTTTGCATAGAATGCCGGGTAAAGGAGATTATGGCTCTCGGTTCGCACGACATGTTTATAGCGGATGTGGTAAATGTACGTGCCGATACCCGTAATCTGAACCCTGAAACCGGCAAACTGGAACTGGCGGAAACGAATCCCTTGGTCTATGTGCACGGTGGATATTATGAGCTGGGAGAAAAGATAGGCAAATTCGGATGGTCAGTAGAGAAAAAGAAGTAATAATGCGATAAAGGTTTTAAGAGATGGAGTTGCGACGAATCTTGATGGGCTTATATCTGTTGGCCTTCCCCGCCATGATGTGGGGACAGACTCCGGTTGTGCCCGGTACTGCCGACGAAGAGCATTCCGGACACCGCAAGGAAACTCCGGTCAATTTCGGTTTCAAAGGCGGTTTCACCTCTTCCTTGTTCCTTGTATCCCAGTTCAGCGTCAACGGAGTGCCCATTGACGAAGTGCAGAACAATTACAAGATAGGATATTTCGGTTCCCTTTTCATGCGGATAAACTTCGACCGCCACTTCCTGCAACCGGAAATATCCTACAACATCAACCGGTGCAACATCACCTTCGAGAAACCTCTGCCCGAAGACGCCGCATCAGGAGCCCGGCTGGAGGAAGCCTCCATTACATCGTCCATCCACAGTATAGACATCCCCGTCATCTACGGATACAACTTCATCAAGGAGGGGCCGTACAGCCTTGCCGTCTTTGGAGGACCCAAAGTGCGCTATATATGGGACAGGAAAAGTGACATCGACTTCGAGAATTTCGACCAGGTGAATATCCGTGAAAGGCTGCGTCCGCTCAATCTCAGTTTCACCGTCGGCGTATCCGTCACCATCTCACGCGTCTTTTTCGACTTCCGTTACGACATGGGGCTGCACAACATCTCCAAGAGCGTGACATACGATATTCCGGCCGACAACAACGCTGCTGACGAAAACACGAAAAACGAAATCCGTTTTCACCGCAGGGACAATGTGCTGAGTTTTTCTTTCGGAGTGTTCTTTTGACAGTAAATTTCTTCCTTTTCTTTCAATTTATTCATTTATTTCCCGTAAATTTGTGCGCTTAATAAGAGAACACAGATTTATCAAACTTATCTAATAAGCAGAATGAAAAGAGATGATTTAATTTTCGAACTTATCGAAAAAGAACACCAACGTCAGCTCAAAGGCATTGAACTGATTGCATCAGAGAACTTTGTAAGTGACCAGGTTATGCAGGCAATGGGCTCCTGCCTCACCAACAAGTATGCTGAAGGATACCCCGGCAAGCGTTACTATGGTGGTTGTGAGGTAGTGGACCAGAGTGAGCAGATTGCCATCGACCGCTTGAAACAGATTTTCGGCGCAGAATGGGCCAACGTACAGCCGCACTCCGGTGCACAAGCCAATGCAGCCGTATTCCTCGCCGTGCTCAATCCGGGCGACAAATTCATGGGACTGAACCTTGCACACGGCGGTCACCTCTCCCATGGCTCACTGGTCAACACTTCCGGTATTATCTATACTCCCTGCGAATACAATCTGAACCAGGAAACCGGACGTGTGGACTATGACCAGATGGAAGAAGTTGCCCTGCGCGAGAAACCCAAAATGATTATCGGCGGCGGTTCTGCTTATTCCCGCGAATGGGACTACAAGCGCATGCGCGAAATCGCGGACAAGATAGGTGCCATCCTAATGATTGACATGGCTCATCCTGCCGGACTGATTGCAGCCGGTGAACTGGATAACCCCGTGAAATATGCCCACATCGTGACCTCCACTACCCACAAGA
>OLRA01001295.1_pt1 | contig 30129 bp, 22 predicted proteins | sample 1673011 | NCBI WGS metagenome assembly OLRA01 (sample SAMEA3136746, study PRJEB25190) | human gut metagenome | reverse complement strand
ACGGCTTCTCCCTGGTGCGTAAGGTCTTTGACGTGGAGAACCGGGACATCAAGACCCCCCTGGAATTCCTGGGCGGAAAGAGCATAGGGGAGACCCTGCTCACCCCCACCAGGATATACGTAAAGCCCATGCTGGAGCTCTTCAAAAGCGTGAAGGTGAAGGGCGTCTCCCATATCACCGGCGGCGGCTTCTATGAGAACATCCCCCGGAGCATCCCCCAGGGGCTGGGCGCAGTGATAGACAAGAGCGCAGTGAAGGTGCTGCCCGTCTTTGAGCTGATTGCCAGAGAGGGCAATATCCCTGAGCGGGATATGTTCAACACCTTCAACATGGGCGTTGGCATGAGCGTCATCGTGGCCGAGCAGGAGGCGGACAAGGCCCTGGAGATACTGAGAGTCCAGGGCGAAAACGCCTATGTCATAGGCCATGTGGCCGAGAGCGAGGATAAGGTGCGGATATGCTGAAAGCCAGGATAGCGGTTCTGGTCTCCGGCGGCGGTACCAATCTTCAGGCTCTCATTGACGCTGAAAAGAGCGGCATTATAAAGAGCGGTACCATCAGCCTTGTTGTCTCCAACAAGGCTGATGCCTATGCTCTGGAGAGGGCGAGGCTTGCAGATATTCCCTCTGTCACACTGCTGAAAAAGGAGCTGGGCTCCCAGGAGGCCTTCGAGGCCGCTCTGATAAAGCTGCTGGAGGACGAGTACATAGACCTTATCGTTCTGGCAGGCTTCATGAGCATACTCAGCGAGAGCTTTACCAGCCGCTTCAAAGACCGGATAATAAACGTGCACCCCTCCCTCATCCCCTCCTTCTGCGGCAAGGGCTTTTATGGGCTCCATGTCCACGAGGCGGCTTTGAGCTACGGGGTGAAGGTCACCGGGGCCACGGTACACTTTGTTAACGAGATACCCGACGGGGGCCGGATAATCGCCCAGAAAGCGGTGGAAGTCCTGCCGGGGGACAGCCCCGAGAGCCTGCAAAGGCGGGTAATGGAACAGGCGGAGTGGATAATACTCCCTCAGGCTGCCGAGAGCGTGGCCGCCGACATTATAAAAAGGAAGGGTCAGTGACATGGATATATACAAGATAAACAGCGTGACCGAACTTATAAAGGGAAACCCCTATGTGGGCCGTGGCATTGTGGCCGGATGCAGCCCGGAGGGCAAGGCAGTCTCCGCCTATTTCATTATGGGCCGCAGCGCAAACAGCCGCAACCGCATCTTTGCCCTTAAAGAGGGCGAGCTTTTTACGGAGCCCTTCGACGCCTCCAAGGTGGAGGACCCCAGCCTGATAATCTACGCCGCGGTGCGCAGCTATGAAAACAAGCTGGTAGTCACCAACGGCGACCAGACGGACACAATTGTTGCCGGGCTTAAAGAGGGCAAGAGCTTTTCCCAGTCCCTCTCCTCCCGGCAGTTCGAGCCGGACGCCCCCAACCTCACCCCCCGCATCAGCGCCATGCTCAGTTTTGAAGAGGGCGGCTTCGGCTACCAGATGAGCATACTCAAGAGCATTGACGCCCAGGGCAGCGCCTGCTGCCGCTTCACCTTCGATTACCCCGCCCTCCCCGGCCTGGGTCATTTCATCCACACCTATGTCACCGACGGAAACCCCATCCCCACTTTCCAGGGCGAGCCGGAGAGAATGGCCATCCCCCAGAGCATAGACGAGTTCACCCATGAGCTGTGGGAGGCCCTGGATGAGAACAACAAGATCTCCCTCTATGTACGTTACACCGATGTAAACAGCGGCGAATACGAAGACCGCCTGATAAATAAAAACAAGTGAGGTAGAGCCATGACTGAGCTGGAACTTAAATACGGCTGCAATCCCAACCAGAAGCCCTCTAAAATTTTCATGAAGGAGGGAGAGCTGCCCATCACCGTCCTCAACGGCAAACCGGGCTATATAAACCTGCTGGACGCCCTGAACTCATGGCAGCTGGTGAAAGAGCTGAAGGAGGCCACCGGCCTGCCCTCCGCCGCCTCCTTCAAGCACGTCTCCCCCGCAGGAGCCGCCGTGGGCCTGCCCCTCAGCGACACCGACAGGAAGATATACTTCGTGGAGCAGCAGGGTGAGCTTAGTCCCATTGCCTGCGCCTACATCCGGGCCAGAGGCGCCGACCGCCTCTGCTCCTACGGCGACTGGGCCGCCCTCAGCGACATCTGCGACGCCGACACCGCAAATTATCTCAAGGGTGAAGTCTCCGACGGCATCATCGCCCCGGGCTACACCGACGAGGCCCTGGAGATACTGCGCAGCAAGAAGAAAGGCAACTACAACGTGGTGCAGATAGACCCCGAGTACGTTCCCGCCGAGATTGAGTGCAAGGATGTTTTCGGCGTCACCTTCCAGCAGGGCAGAAACAACTATAAAATCAGCCGTGAGCTGCTGGATAATATCGTCACCGTCAACAAGGACCTGCCGGAGCAGGCAGCCATAGACATGATGGTGGCGCTCATAACCCTCAAATACACCCAGTCCAACTCCGTCTGCTATGTGAAGGACGGCCAGGCCATAGGCGTAGGCGCCGGCCAGCAGAGCCGTATCCACTGCACCCGCCTGGCGGGGAACAAGGCGGACAACTGGTATCTGCGCCAGCATCCCAAGGTGCTGTCCCTCCAGTTCGTGGATGACATCCGCCGCCCGGACAGGGACAACGCCATAGACATTTACACCTCTGACGAATACATGGATGTACTGGCAGAGGGCGAGTGGCAGAAGGTCTTCAAGGTGAAGCCGGAAGTGCTCACCGCCGAGGAAAAGCGCAGCTGGATTGAGACCCAGTCCGGCGTGACCTGCGGCAGCGACGCCTTCTTCCCCTTTGGGGACAACGTGAAGCGGGCCTACAAGAGCGGTGTGGAATACATCGTGGAGCCCGGCGGCAGCATCCGGGACGACAATGTCATCGAGACCGCCGACAGCTACGGCATGGTGATGGTCTTTACCGGTATGCGCCTGTTCCACCACTGATAAAAGGAGAATGAGCATGAAGCTGATGGTAGTAGGCGGCGGAGGCCGGGAACACGCCATAATAAAGAAGCTGAAAGAGAACCCCGCCGTCACCGAGATTTACGCCCTGCCCGGCAACGGCGGCATAGCCGCCGACGCAACTTGCGTGGCCATTGGGGCCAAGGATATCCCCGCCATTGTGGATTTTGCAGTGGAAACGGGCATAGACTACGCCGTGGTGGCCCCTGATGACCCCCTGGTGCTGGGGGCGGTGGACACTCTGGAGGCCAAAGGGATCGCCTGCTTCGGCCCCCGCTCCGCCGCGGCGGAGATAGAGGGCAGCAAGGTCTTTGCCAAAAATCTCATGAAAAAATACGGCATACCCACCGCCGCCTATGAGACCTTTGAAGATGCCCGGGCCGCCCTCAGATATCTGGAGACGGCGGAAATGCCCATTGTCATAAAGGCCGACGGCCTGGCTCTGGGCAAGGGCGTGATAATCGCCCAGACTCTGGAGGAAGCAAAGCAGGCCGTCATCTCCATGATGGAGGAGGGTATGTTCGGCAAAAGCGGCAGCCGGGTAGTCATTGAGGAATTTCTCACCGGGCCGGAGGTCTCCGTCCTCTCCTTTACAGACGGGGAGACGGTGGTGCCCATGGTGTCCTCAATGGATCACAAGCGTGCCATGGACAATGACGAGGGTCTGAACACCGGCGGCATGGGCACCGTGGCCCCCAACCCCTATTACACCCAGGATATTGCCAAACAGTGCATGGAGGAGATTTTCCTCCCCACCATCCGGGCCATGAAGGCCGAGGGCCGCACTTTCAAGGGCTGCCTTTACTTCGGCCTTATGCTCACCCCCAAGGGGCCAAAGGTGATAGAATACAACTGCCGCTTCGGCGACCCGGAGACCCAGGTGGTGCTGCCCCTGCTGGAAAGCGACCTGCTCACGGTGATGCAGGCCACCACCAATGGCACTTTGAAGGACTGCCCGGTGGAGTTTTCCGATAAATCCGCCTGCTGCGTTATCCTGGCATCCCAGGGCTACCCCCAGAAATATCAGACGGGCTTTCCTCTCAGCATAGAGCCGGAAGCCCTGCCCCACGCCTATGTGGCCGGGGCCAAGCTGGACAGCGAGGGCAGGCTCCTCACCGGCGGCGGAAGGGTCATCGGCCTTACCGCCGTGGAGGACACGCTGCCCCGGGCCATAGAGGAGGCCTATCGTCTGGCGGGCATGGTTCATTTTGAAAACGCCTACTGCCGCCGTGACATAGGGCAAAGGGCCTTGAAGGCTTTTCAGGAGGTTTGAATATGGTATACCGTGTATTTGTGGAAAAGAAGCCGGAGCTGGCCCAGGAGGCCCGGAACCTGAAAGAAGATATCAACAGCCTGCTGAGGATAGAGAATCTGGAAAAGCTCAGGATAGTCAACCGCTACGATGTGGAGAACATCTCCCCGGAGCTTTTTGACTACGCCGTAAAGACCGTGCTGTCCGAGCCTCAGCTGGACATGGTGAGCTCTGAGCTGGACGCAGAGGGCGCTAAGGTCTTTGCCGTGGAATTCCTCCCCGGCCAGTTCGATCAGAGGGCCGACTCCGCCGCCCAGTGCATCCAGATAATCTCCCAGGCTCAGCGGCCTGAGGTGCGCAGCGCCAAGGTCTACCTGCTCTACGGACAGCTAACTGAGGAGCAGCTGAAAGAGATAAAGAAATATGTCATCAACCCGGTGGAGGCCAGGGAGGCAGCTCTGGACAAGCCGGAGACGTTGAAGATAAACTATGACATTCCCACCACGGTGGAAACCATGGAGGGCTTCAGAGCCCTGAGCCGGGAGGAGCTGGCAGAATTTATAAGCCGTTACGGCCTGGCCATGGACCTGGACGATATTGCCTTCTGCCAGGAATATTTCCGCAGCGAGGGCCGGGAGCCTACCATCACCGAGATAAGGATGATAGACACCTACTGGTCAGACCACTGCCGCCACACCACCTTCACCACCACCATCGACTCGGCGAGCTTCGAGGATGAGCTGCTGGAGAAGGCCTGGCAGGAATATCTGGACACCAGGAAGGCCCTGGGCCGCACCAAGCCGGTGAACCTCATGGACATGGCCACCCTGGCGGTGCGCTATCTGAAAAAGGCTGGCAAGCTCTCCAAGCTGGATGAGTCCGAGGAGATAAACGCCTGCACCGTGAAGATAAACGTGGACGTGGACGGGGAGAGCCAGCCCTGGCTGCTGCTCTTTAAAAACGAGACCCACAACCACCCCACGGAGATCGAGCCCTTCGGCGGCGCCGCCACCTGCATAGGCGGAGCTATCCGTGACCCCCTGTCCGGCCGCTCCTATGTCTACGGGGCCATGCGTGTCACCGGAGCCGCCGACCCCTTGAAGCCGGTGAGCGAGACCCTCCCCGGCAAGCTCCCTCAGCGGAAGCTGGTTACCACCGCCGCCGCAGGCTACTCCTCCTACGGCAACCAGATCGGCCTTGCCACCGGCATCGTGGATGAGCTATACCACCCAGGCTACGCCGCCAAGCGTATGGAGATAGGCGCAGTCATTGCCGCCACTCCGGCGGAGAACGTGCGCCGGGAGTGCCCCCAGGACGGCGATGTGGTCATCCTGCTGGGAGGGCGCACCGGCCGGGACGGCTGCGGCGGAGCCACCGGCTCCTCCAAGTCCCACACTCTTCAGTCCCTGGAGAGCTGCGGCGCCGAGGTGCAGAAGGGCAACGCCCCGGAGGAGCGGAAGCTCCAGCGCCTGTTCCGCAACGGCGAGGCTTGCCGCATGATAAAGCGCTGCAACGACTTCGGAGCCGGCGGCGTGTCCGTGGCCGTGGGTGAGCTTGCCGATGGGCTGGACATCGACCTTAACGCCGTACCCAAGAAGTACGAGGGTCTGGACGGCACGGAGCTGGCCATCAGCGAGTCCCAGGAACGCATGGCCGTTGTAGTCGCCCCCGAGGACGCCCCCGCCTTCATGGCTCTGGCGGAGAAGGAGAACCTGGAAGCCACCGTCCTTGCCAAAGTCACCGCCCTGCCCCGGCTGCGTATGCACTGGAACGGCAAGACAATCGTTGATATAAGCCGGGAATTTCTCAATTCCAACGGTGCGGAAAAGCACATCAGCGCCCACGCCGAAAAGGCCCTGCCCTTTGACAAGGAGCTGCCGGGGGACTTCGTCTCCGGCTACGAGGCTCTGGCGGGAGACCTGAACGTCTGCTCCAAGCGGGGACTTTCCGAACGCTTTGACTCCACCATAGGCTCCGGCACGGTGCTGATGCCCTTCGGCGGCAAATATCAGCAGACCCCCATCCAGGCCATGGTGCAGAAGATTTCTGTGGAGCAGAAGCACACCGACGACTGTTCCCTCATGGCCTGGGGATACAACCCCTTTATAACGGAAAAGAGCCCCTACCACGGAGCCTACCTGGCAGTGGTGGAGTCCGTATCCAAGCTCATCGCCACAGGAGCTAAATTTGAGGACGTGTACCTCACTTTCCAGGAATATTTTGAGCGGCTGAGAAAAGAGCCGGAGCGCTGGGGCAAACCCCTGGCCGCCCTGCTGGGGGCTTTCAAGGCCCAGATGGAGCTGGGCATCGGCGCCATCGGCGGCAAAGACTCCATGAGCGGCTCCTTTGAGGACATGGACGTGCCCCCCACCCTGGTCTCCTTTGCGGTGACCACGGAAAAGACCGGCAGCATTGTCCCCAACCACTTCAAGGCCGCCGGGCACAAGGCAGTGCTCATCGCCCCGGAGAAGGACGAAAACGGCCTGCCCCTCACTTCCTCCCTCCTGGCTGTCTTTGACAAGGTTCATGAGCTGCTCTCTTCCGGCAAGGCTATCACCGCCTACACCCCGGGCTACGGCGGCGTAGCCGAAGCCGTGATGAAGATGTGCCTGGGCAACGGTCTGGGCTTTGAATATGAGGCTTCCCTCAGCCTTCGGGATATCTTCGGCTACAACTACGGCAGCTTCCTGCTGGAAGTGGCGGAGGATGTGGAAGGCGCTCTCCCCATAGGCCGCATCACCGAAAAGAAGGAGATAAGTTATAAGGGCGAAAGCCTTGCTCTGGACAGGCTCCAGGGCATATACGAGGACAAGCTGGAAAGCGTATACACCTGCAACATTCCGGACAGCCAGGGGCCCATGGAGCTGTTCAGCTTCCAGGGCAAAGGCGCTGCCGCCCCGTCTGTAAAGTGCGCCAAGCCAAAGGTGCTCATCCCCGTGTTCCCAGGCACCAACTGCGAGTATGACAGCGCCAAGGCCATGGCCGACGCCGGGGCCGAGCCGGAGATAATGGTGGTAAACAACCTCTCCCCCCAGGGCATAGCCCGCAGCGTGGAGGACTTCGCCAAGGCGCTGTCCCAGGCCCAGATGATATTCATCCCCGGCGGCTTCTCCGGCGGCGACGAGCCCGACGGCTCCGGCAAGTTCATCACCGCCTTCTTCCGCAGCGCCGCCGTGAAAGAGGAAGTGACAGAGCTGCTGGAAAAGCGGGACGGGCTTATCTGCGGCATATGCAACGGCTTCCAGGCCCTGATAAAGCTGGGTCTGGTGCCCTACGGCAAGATAATCGACACCGACGAGAGCTGCCCCACCCTCACCTTCAACACCATCTCCCGGCACCAGTCCCGGATAGTCCGGGTGCGGGTGGCCTCCACCCTATCCCCCTGGCTCTCCAGAACAAAGGTAGGGGATATATACAGCGTACCCATCTCCCACGGGGAAGGCCGCTTCCTGGCATCTGAGGAGCTTGTCCGCTCCCTGGCCGCCAAGGGCCAGATAGCCACCCAGTATGTGGACCTGGAGGGCAGGGCCAGCGGCGACGTGCACTTCAACCCCAACGGCTCCGCCTTTGCGGTGGAGGGCATCTGCTCCCCCGACGGCCGGGTCTTCGGCAAGATGGGCCACGCCGAGCGCATCGGCTCCGGCCTTTACAAAAACGTCCCCGGCAACTACGACATGGAGATGTTCAAAGCCGCCGTGGAGTACTTTGAGTAAAAAAAATAATATAAGGAGAGATATGTTTATGCCTTGGCTCAGCGATATCGAGATTGCCCAAAACTGCACTATGCACCCCATCGGCGAGATAGCCCAAAAGGCCCACGTGGACGACAAATATCTGGAACAGTACGGCCGCTACAAGGCCAAGGTAGACCTCTCCTTCCTGGCTGACAGTCCCCGGAAAGAGGGCAAGCTGGTGCTGGTCACCGCCATAACCCCCACCCCCGCCGGAGAGGGCAAGACCACCACCACCATCGGCCTGGCCGACGGCCTGCGCCACATGGGCAAGGAGGCCGTAGTGGCCATGCGGGAGCCTTCCCTGGGTCCGGTGTTCGGGGTGAAGGGCGGCGCCTGCGGCGGCGGCTACGCCCAGGTGGTGCCCATGGAGGACATCAACCTCCACTTCACCGGGGACATCCACGCCATAGGAACAGCCAACAATCTCCTGGCCGCCATGCTGGACAACCACATCCAGCAGGGCAATGCCCTGGGCATAGACGTGCGTCGGATAACCTGGAAGCGCTGCCTGGACATGAACGACCGGCAGCTGCGCTTCATAGTGGACGGCCTGGGGGGACGCACTAACGGCGTGCCCCGGGAGGACGGCTTTGACATCACCGTGGCCAGCGAGATAATGGCGGTGCTGTGCCTGGCCGGCTCCATCAAAGACCTGAAAGAGCGGCTCAGCCGCATAGTGGTGGGCTATAACTATGAGGGCAAGCCGGTGACCTGCGGTGAGCTTAAAGCCGCCGGAGCCATGGCCGCGCTGCTGAAGGAGGCCATAAAGCCCAACCTGGTGCAGACCCTGGAGGGCACCCCCGCCTTTGTCCACGGCGGCCCCTTCGCCAACATTGCCCACGGCTGCAACTCCGTGCTTGCCACCCGCATGGCTCTGCGCTGCGGGGAATATGCCATAACCGAGGCGGGCTTCGGCGCCGACCTGGGCGCCGAGAAGTTTTTGGACATCAAGTGCCGAGCCGCCGGGCTTGTCCCCTCCGCCGTGGTAGTTGTGGTCACCGTCCGGGCGCTGAAGATGCATGGGGGCCTGGCCAAAACAGAGCTGAATACCGAGGATCTGGCTGCTCTGGAAAAAGGCGTGCCCAATCTGCTGCGCCATGTTTCCAACATCAAGAACGTCTACGGCCTGCCCTGCGTGGTGGCGGTGAACAAGTTCCCCACAGACACCGACAATGAAGTCAAATTCATCATCGAGAAGTGCCGTGAGCTGGGGGTGAACGTGGTGCTCTCCGACGTTTGGGCCAAGGGCGGCGCCGGCGGCGTGGAGCTGGCAAAGGAAGTGGTGCGTCTGTGCGAAGAGGAGAAGGGCGACTTCCGCTTCAGCTATGAGCTGGACTGCTCCATTGAGGAAAAGCTCACAGCCGTGGTGCGGCGCATCTACGGGGGCGAGGGCATCAGCCTGCTGCCCGCCGCCAAAAAGCAGATACAGGAGCTCACCGCCCTGGGCTTTGACAAACTGCCGGTGTGCATAGCCAAGACCCAGTACAGCTTCTCCGACGACCCCACAAAGCTGGGAGCTCCCGAAGGCTTCACCGTGACCATAAAGAACGTGAAAGTCTCCGCCGGGGCAAACTTCATCGTGGCCCTGGCCGGGGATATAATGACCATGCCGGGCTTGCCCAAGTCCCCCGCCGCCGAGCGGATAGACCTGGACGACAAGGGCGTCATCAGCGGACTATTCTAAAAGGAAGACAGAAAAATGAAACTTATAATCGCATCCAACAATGCCCACAAGCTCATTGAGATAAAGGACATCCTGGGCGGGATGTTTGACGAGATAGTCTCCATGAAGGAGGCGGGCATAGACCACGAGACCGTGGAGGACGGCAAGACCTTTATGGAAAACGCCGTGAAAAAGGCCCGGGAGATAGCGGAGATATCCGGTTGCTGGGCCATCGCCGACGACAGCGGCATCTGCGTGGACGCCCTGGGCGGCGCTCCCGGCATCTACTCCGCCCGCTTCTGTGGCCGGCACGGGGACGATGAGGCCAACAACCGCCTGCTGCTGGAAAAGCTGGAGGGCGTGGAGAACCGTGGCGCCCACTACACCTGCGCCATCGCCCTGGTGGGGCCCGAGGGCAGCATATATGAGGCCGAGGGCTATATGTACGGCACCATAGGCTTTGAGGAGAAGGGCAGCAACGGCTTCGGCTACGATCCCCTGTTCATTCTTCCGGAAGAGGGCGGGCTCACCGCCGCCCAGATAAGCCCCGAGGAGAAAAACCGCATCAGCCACCGCTCCCAGGCCCTGCACCGCCTGCTCCAAGAGCTGGGGAAAGAAAAGTAAAAAGTGTATAAAAAATCCGGGATTTGGTTTGAAACCAAATCCCGGATTTTTAATTATTCGCTATTAGTCATTCACTTTTTTGCCGGGTTTCACGTTCATGTCCGGCTTGATATCACCGGATATCTCACCGTGTTCCCGTTCAAAATTCCTGATGCTGTCCCTTATCAGCACAAGCACATGGCTGTTCACCGAGCGGCCCTCATAGTCCGCCACATAGCCCAGCTTCCGGAGCATCTCTTCCTCCATGCGTATGGATACGCTTTTTATCGCCATAAAACCACCCTGCACCAAGATATTTTGTCTTTATTTTATGATTGCGGAGTGTTATTATGTTTATTATAGATATACTATATATCTATATTTTTTAAAAGAAGGAAGCTTGATGAAAGCCTATTTTGTCAAAAGGCCCCGTACAATACTGGATTTGAAAGTTCCACATTTGCCGGATGATGAGCATTTATACAAAATTGTTCGGACAATAAACTTATCGGGCCTGGAATATGATAATTTCATATGGGACATACTGGCAGACCGGGATTTTATAGAAGATAATCACGCTCTATGTTCAGAAGGTGACACTTACCGGTGTTTACTTGTTAAAGCAAAAGACCGAAAGGACGGAATACTTGTCGTTTCTAATAACATCCGCTTTGTAGGATTGGCTGCATATTATGCTCCATAATATATATGAGGAGGCCGGAGCTTGAGCCTTGTGTTCTCAGGCTCCGGCCTCCTCATTATTATTCACTCTTTACTATTAGTTATTCACTCTTCACTTCAATGATTTGCCCGTTCAGGCTCACGGCGGTGACGCTGTCCAGGTCTATGGTCTGGGAGAAAGTCCAGGTGTTCCAGTAGATCAGGCCGTCCTTATAGTATGCGTACTCTCTAGAGGGGAAATCCAGGCTGCTGCCGTCGGCAAAAGACACTGTCCCCGTCTGCAATCTGAAGTCGGCATTGGAAAAGCCTATGCTCTGCTTTGCAAACCAGTTTTCTTCCTCCTGGGACAGGGAATTGAAATTGCTGTTGTCCTCCAGATACCGCTCATAGTCCTGCCACTCCAGCACCCAGGCCGCCCCACAGGGATACAGCTCCGCCCCCAGCAGGCGTATGGGGTTTTCCTGATCCCCAGTCATATATTCCACCGGTTCCTCCAGTCTGAAACTCAGGCTCTCCGCCGAGGGCTCCGGCAGCTGATACATACCCAGGCTGGGGATGACCTGGCCGTTCACCGTCATTTTCAGCTCTATCTCCTTGGGCCAGCCTTCTCCCAGGCTGTTCTTGTAGTCCCTGACCCAGAGGCAGACCGTAAGGCTTTTGGTCTCCGGGTCATAGAAGGGCTGCCGCATATCGCTTGGGCTGGTGTCGGAGCGTATCATCATTATCTCGTTTTCCGACTTGGCATACACCCCGTTTATGTACAGAGTACCGCTTTCAAGGCTCATATACTCCTCGTCCAAAGGAGACAGCCGCACATAGCAGCAGTAGTCCTCCCCCTGGGCATAGGCTCCCAGTATCTCCACATCCGGCAAGCTGTAGCCGCTGTCTACATCGGTCTCGGAGGCTATCACCAGGTATTCCTCCAGGCACAGGCTCTGCTCGTTCATGTACTCCGCCACCGGCTCGCCCACATAGCGGAACACAGTGCCGATGGTGCCGCCGGTCACATCCAATTTGCCTTCCGGGAAGCGCTGGATAAAACCGTATTCCCCGCAGTGCTCCTCCAGCCAGTCCCTGGTTTCAAACCAGCCTGCTCTCAACTGTTCCATGAGTTCCTGATCCTGCTGCTCCTGGGGGGTATAGATTCCTCCGTCGGGCAGTCTGGCCAGGATCGCCGACAGGCCGGACTGGAGATCCAGCTTGGTGGCACTTCTGTAAACGTCCCAGCTTCCGGAGAGCTGGGGCTCGCCGGAAAAGCTCTCTGCTATTTCCTCCAGAGTCTCCTCATAGCTCTCATAGGCTCTGAACACCTCTACCTCGTGGCCCGCTGAGCGGCAGTCCGAGAGCATTCGCTCCAGGCTCTCCGCCGCCCGGCTGTCCATATACAGGGCGGGCAACTCCGAACTCTCCTCCCTTATCTGGGTCAGGCTCTCCGGGGCGTAGTCTGAACCGTCCCCGTCCTTGGGGATGACAAAGAGGAGGCTTACATCCACGGCGGCTTGGGAGGCGGCAGAGGCTGAAGGCTCAGTCCCGGCCAGATATTCCTCCAGGCAGAGGTCCCGGCTGCTGAGATATTCCGCCGCCCTATGGCCCACATAGCGGAACATATTACCCACACCGTTTATGCCGGTGATTTGGTACTTGTCCGGGGGAAAGCGCTGTATGAAGCCGTAGTCGGCACAGTTTTCCTCCAGCCAGCTCAGGGTCTCCTGCCAGGCCGCCGGGTCATCGGCGCCGGTAACATTGCTCTCCAGCAGCACGGACAGGCCGGTCTGCCGCTCCCGGCTCATGGGGCTGCGGGCGTTCTTTGTCCCGTCGGACATCTGCATGTCCCCATACATGGTCTGCAAGTCATCATAGCTGGTGTAGGCCATGCACACTTCCACCAGGTGGCCCGCCTCCCGGCAGGCAGAGAGCATGCTGTTCAAATCGCTCATCATGCGCAGGTCCACATACCAGGTGCCGCTCTGGCCGTCCCCCGCCTGTATCTGGCCCAGCTCCGGCGGGGCATAGTCTGCCCCCTCACCCTCTTCCGGGATGATGAACAGGAATTGGGCCTCCTCGGCGGACAGGCCCTCTTCTTCCGCAGCCAGTGGCTCCGGGCTGGGCTGAGCTTCTTCCGGCTCCTTCACCGGGTCGGTGAGAAAGCACACAGCCACCACGGCGCAGGCCGCCAGGGCCGCCAGGCTTATCCAGAAGCCGGGCTTCTTATAATTCAGCACCGACTTTATCCGCCCTTTTACGCTCAGTTCCCCAAAGGCCAGGGGGCAGGCCCCTATCATACGGGGCCGGACGCTGCAATTTAGCAAGGCGGCGGAGTAGGCCCGGCGCTCCTCCCGGCCCATGTCCCTCAGCACCCGCTCATCACAGGCCGACTCTATATCCCGGCACAGCAGCACATAGGCGACCCACACCAGGGGATTGAACCAATGCACCGCCAGCAGCATAAAGGCCAGGGGTTTTATCCAGTTGTCCCGCCGCTTCAGATGGGCCTTCTCATGAGCCAAGACCATTTCCCGGTCCCTCTCCGACAGGCCCAGGGGCAGGTATATCACCGGGCGGAAAATGCCCAGCACAAAGGGCGTATCCACCATGGCCCCCTCCCGCACGCCGGGCCCTGCCAGCACCGACTCTCTCAGGCGCAGCTTCAGCCGCAGGAAACTTATGACCCCGTAGCCCAATATCACAAGGCTGCCCAGCAGCCAGACCCAGCCGGATACCGCCGTCAGCACCTGGAGTGGATCAACACTGGCTCCCATTTCTGGGGCGAAGCTCTCGTTTATCACCGGGTTCAGAGCACTGTCCAGAGCGGGCAGGCCGCTGTCTATCAGCTCCACCTGGGAGGGGGGAGCGTAGCCGCCGTCCTCAGCGTGGAAAGTCTGACCGCCGCTCACCCCCACCGGAGGAAGAGTCCCCGGCTCAACTATATCGGTGCTTACCGTCTGGCGGCTGGGGATGAGGCTGAGGGCGCTCTCAACGGAAAAGGGGAGCAGCAGCCGCAGTCCCACCAGCAGCCACAATGCGCAGACCGTGGCCTTGGGCGCTCGCTTCAAAGCCAGGCGCAGCAGCAGCACCGCCAGTATCATCCAGGCCCCGGCTATGCTCAGATTCAGCACCTCTATAAAAAGCTTGTCCATCTTTGGGCTCCTTTCAGAAGAATATGCATTCTTCAGACTTCTCCGGCTCTGCTGCAGCCGTCATTTTAGTCTTACAGTCTGGCCGCCCAGGCTGACGGCGGCGACGCTGTCAAAATCTATAGGCTGGGGGAACTGATAGGTCCAGTTAAGAAGCTTGCCGTCTTCCTCCCCAGGGCCTAGCATGGTGACTATATCGATACTGCTGCCGTCATCCAGGTACACCGTGATGCTATCCATGGCCTGCCGCGCCGTCTGGGCAAACAGGGGATTCATCCGGCTGCTCCATTCTTTTTCAGCTTCGTCCAGATCGTCCCAGTTCTCTACATCTTCAATGAAGCGTTCATAGTCCGCCCAGCTCATCAATCCCGCCAGGGCGTAGGGCTTCAGCTCCACACCCAGCAGGCACAGGGGATTGTCCATGCCCTCCAGGCTGTATTCCACCGGCTGGGGCAGACTGAGGCTCAGGCTCTCCGTCTCCTTCGGCTCAGGCAGCAAAAGCTTGCCGGGGCCGGGCAGCAGCTCCCCATCCAGGGTCATTTTGATATCCACCTCTACAGGCCACTCATCCCCCATTTCATCCATGAACTCCTTGAAACACAGGGTGAGTGTCTTGCTCTGCTCATCGTAGACGGTGACGGGATAGCCGTCCATATAAGTGGCGGCCCGGATGTAGCTGAGGCTGTTTTCCCCCAGCGTACGTTCGCCCATTACGTTGAAATAATTATATTCCGGGCGCAAATATTCCGGCTCCACCGGGGAGATGTTCACATAGCACAGATACTCTCCCGAGAGCTCATAGGCCCCCAGCACCTCCGCCTTGGGCCGGTCCTGTTGAGCGGCCGAGACCGCAGTGTCCGCCGCCCCCAGGTATTCCTCCAGACACAGGCCGCTGCCTTTCATATATGCGGCCACCGAGTCTCCCACATAGCGGTAAGCCAGGGAAGAGCCCATCCCGCTTATATGGATCTTATCCATAGGAAAGCGCTGGACAAAGCCATACTCCGCACAGTGCTCATTGAGCCAGGCAACAGTTTCGTTCCATTCCTGCTTGCGCGCTTCGATCACTTCCTGGTCCTGCCATTCCTCAGCGGTGTAAAATTCACCGTCGGGGAACCTGGAAAACATCACCGACAGGCCGGATTGAAGATCCCGCTTGGTGGGACTTCTGTAAAAGTCCCAAAGCTCTTCTTTTGTCAGATGGGAACCTTCTTCCAGGGCATTTTCATAAAGCTCCAGGGCCTCCTCATAGCTCTCGTAGGCTCTGTATACCTCTATCTCATGACCCGCCGCACGGCAGTTCAAGAGCATACGCTCCAGGCTCTCCACCGCCCGGGAGTCCAGATACAGGGCGGGCAGCTCCGAACTCTCCTCCCTTATCTGAGTAAGGCTTTCCGGAACATAGTCCGAGCCTTCCCCCTCCTTGGGGATAATAAAGGCGCAGGAACCAACGGCGGCCGCCGTCTCATGCCGTGCCTCTTCATAAGTGAACAGCTCCGTCACCGGAGTGTCCAGCGGCACAGTGAAGCCCTGATCCGGGGGCTCCGGCAGCAGGGGCTTATCATACAAAGGCAGCTTGCCGGAGAATCTCTCCACCTGTGGCTCGTCCAGGATGTCCACCGACCAATAGTCCTCATAGATATTCTCGCTGAGGCTCATCCGGCTCAACACGCAGCCGGGGGCATGGTCGGAATAGACCTCTTCCACCATTTCCGCCACCTGCTTTGTCCAGCTCTGGGAGCTGCTGCCCTGGGGATAATAGGTGGAGTCGTAGTCTGTTGAGCCCAGAGGGTTGAGCTCCATGGTCCCATAGTCCAGCTCTGCCTTCTGACTGCCGGCTCGGGCAAAATATACGCCTATCTCCAGAGGCGGCACATCCTGAGCGATAGGGGATATGCGCCGGACATATTCCTCCCTGGGCAGCAGCACTATGCTGTAGCTCATGTCCCGAGCTTTGCCCGCATCCCATACATATACCGGTCTTTTTGCCAACTGGAAATATTCCTGCCAGTTGTCCAGATCTATATCCACCAGGCTGATGGCGCAGTCCTCCGCCCGGACATAATCCAATACCCGGTCTCCCATTACCAGGTGCTCCACGCCGTCATAGCTGCTGCGCACCAAGTCCACGGTCTTGAAACCGTAGTCCAGGCTGAGGACAGACCCCTCCAGGCTGTATTCAAAGGAGTCGCTGCCGTCCTCCCCGGTACCGTCGGGATTCAGGCTCAGCTGTTCCCCGCTCATAGGGGATATCCACTCTCCCGCCGGGTCAAAGGTGCCCTCCGCTTCCGTACCGTTCCGGCGCTCAACCGGGTCGGTGAGGAAGCACACAGCCACCACGGCGCAGGCCGCCAGGGCCGCCAGGCTTATCCAGAAGCCGGGCTTCTTATAATTCAGCACCGACTTTATCCGCCCCTTTACGCTCAGTTCCCCGAAGGCCAGGGGGCAGGCCCCTATCATACGAGGCCGGACGCTGCAATTTAGCAAGGCAGCGGAGTAGGCCCGGCGCTCCTCCCGGCCCATGTCCTTCAGTACCCGCTCATCACAGGCCGACTCTATGTCCCGGCACAGCAGCACATAGGCCACCCACACCAGGGGATTGAACCAGTGTACCGCCAGCAGGATATAGGCCAGGGGCTTTATCCAGTTGTCCCGCCGTTTCAGGTGGGCCCGCTCGTGGGACAAGACCATTTCCCGGTCTCTCTCCGACAGGCCCAGGGGCAGGTATATCACCGGGCGGAAGATGCCCAGCACAAAGGGGCTGTCCACCATGGAGCCTTCCCGGACTCCCGGCCCTGCCAGCACCGACTCTCTCAGGCGCAGCTTAAGCCGCAGGAAGCTGAAGGCTCCATAAGCCAGCAGCCCAAGGCAGCCCAGCAGCCATATCCAGCCGGATGCCGCCGTCAGCACCTGGAGGGGGTCGACGCTCGCCCCCGGTTCAGGTGCCAGGCTATCATTTATCACCGGGTTCAGGGCCCTGTCCAGGGCGGGAAGGCCGCTGTCTATCACCTCCACCTGGGAGGGGAGGTCGGAGCCGCCGCTCTCCCCGGAGGAGGTCTGGATGCCGCTGCTCATCCGCACCGGGGGCAGAGTCCCCGGCTCCACTATGGCGGCGTTCACCGTCTCCCTGCTGGGGATAAGGCTCAGGGCGCTTTCAATGGAGACAGGCAGCAGCAGCCGCAGTCCCACCAGCAGCCACAGGGCGCAGACTATAGCCTTGGGCGCTCTTTTCAGAATCAGGCGCAGCAGCAGCACCGCCAGTATCATCCAGGACCCGGCTATGCTCAGGTTCAGCACCTGGATAAACAGCTTATCCATCCTCGCCCTCCCCATAGGAATCTATGAGCTTTCTCAGCTCATCCACTTCCTCCTGGCTCAGCTTCTTGCGCCGGGTGAAGGCCGCCACGAAAGAGGGCAGGTTCCCCTCAAAGACCCTGTCCACCAGCTCGTCCAGCTCCTCGGCCTGGACTTCCTCCTTGCTCACCAGACTGGTGACCACCGTGTCCTCGTTTTTCAATACTCCCCGCTGGCTCAGCCGCTTTATCACCGTGTAGGTGGTGGCTTTGCTCCAGCCCAGTTTCTCCCGGCACAGCTCCACAAGACGGCCGCTCTTCACCGGCTCGTTCTCCCAGAGTATAAGGCAGAACCGGTATTCACTTTCAAATATTTTTGGTACAGACATATGTATCACCTCATAGTAAAAACGGTTGAATGCATTCGACTGATTTTAGTCTACAGCATTCAACCGTTCTTGTCAAGTCTAATTTATTAGACCAATTGGAAAATTTCTCCGAAGCTTTTTTTCTCCGTTTTCCCATCCGGCCAACGGATGAGCAGAGAGTAGTCATCTTCTACGGAAAGGGCATAGACCCGGGCCCGGCCTCCTTCATGGTCTATAAGAATATCACGGCCGGGGGTGATACAGCAGCGGCGGTATTCTTCAATAAAGGCTCCTCCGTCCTCTCCCCAGCCCTGGTATACCGAATCCAGCCGGGCAATAAAGGCTGCGGCCAGCTGCTCCAGATCCCAGTGCCGCCCCGTCTCCAGGTACAAGGAGGAAGCTATATCTTTCAGTTCCGCCGGAAAGCACTCTGTATTTACATTGATGCCGGTACCCACGATGACGAAGCTGCGGCCCTCGCCCTGCCAGGCAGCCTCGGTGAGGATTCCGCTTATCTTTTTCCCATTCAAAAGCAGGTCGTTGGGCCATTTTATATTGGTGGAAATGCCGCAGACCTCTTCTATGGCGGCGCTTGCCGCCAAGGCTCCGGCGCAGCTGAGCCGGGCGGCTTTCTCCGGCGGGAAGTCCGGCCGCCACAGTATGGAGAGGTAGAGTCCTCCCGGCGGGGAGGCAAAGCTGCGGCCCAGCCTTCCCCGGCCTCCAGTCTGTCCCAAGGCTGCTGCCACAGTTCCGTGAGGGGCCCCCTGCCTTGCCAGTTCCTTGAGCCGGGTGTTGGTGGAGTCCACGCTTTCCATAAAGTACACCGGGGCGTCCCTCCGCTCCCTGAGTTTGAGCTCCGTCATTTTGCGGTCAGCTCCAGGAAGTCCTTCACGGCCTGTTCTCCCCCCGCCAGAACCGAGGTCTTGCTGCCGTCCAGGGGAAGGAGGCTGCCGTCCAGGCGGCAGCAGCGGCCCCCCGCCTCTTTGACGATGAGCATTCCGGCGGCAATATCCCAAAGCGAAACGCTGGGCTCGAAGTAAACTCCCGCCCGGCCCGCAGCAGCGGAGCACATATCAAGAGCCGCCGAGCCCTCCCTCCGGATATCCAGGCTTGCGGTAAAGGCTTTTTTTATAAGGTCAAAGGTGCTGTCCGCCAGCTCCGGGCTATAGGGCGCGGTGCCGCAGCAGACCACGCTCTCCGACAGGGGCAGGTCGCTTGCGCTGATGGGCCGTCCGTTGAGCCGTGCCCCCTCTCCCTTCAAGGCGGTGAAGCACTCCTCCACATAGGGGTTATACACCGAGGCGGCCACCAGCTCTCCCCGTAGCATACAGGCCACGGAGATGGCGCTGTGGTGAAAGCCCCGGACAAAGTTCATGGTGCCGTCTATGGGGTCGATTATAAAGACACAGTCTTCATCCAGGCTGTCCCGGCGGCTGTTCTCCTCACAAAAGAAGGCTGCTCCCGGTACCGCAGCGCCCAGGCGCTCTATAAGCCGTTCCTGCACCTTCCTGTCAAATTCCGTCACCACGTCCCGGTGACCGGTCTTTATCTCCGCAAGGATGCCGTGGGCGTGCATTATCAGCTCCGCCGCCTCCTTCTGGGCGGCGACAATAGCATTCAGTATTTCTCCGTTTCTGTTCAAGGAAGCATACCTCCTATTTTTTCCATGTGCTTGGCAGAAACAGCACCAGCACCGGATACAGCTCCAATCTCCCCATGAGCATCACCAGGCAAAGAGTCACCTTAATGTGAGGCGAGAACATACCGTAGTTCCCCGTGGGGCCGTTAATTCCAAGGCCAGGGCCAATGTTTGAGAGGCAGGCCAGGGCCGAGGAGAAGTTGGTGGTGGCATCGTAGCCGTCGGTGGATACTATCAGGGTGGTCACCATTATTATAAGCATATATAAAATAAAGAAGATGCATATGGCTCTGATGGTTTCGGGCTTTGCAGGCCTGCCCTCTATCATCACTCCCGACACTTTCCGGGGCCGGGACATATGGCGCAGTTCTCCATAGGCTGCCTTTACCAGGACAATAAAGCGGGACATCTTCAATCCTCCGCAGGTGCTGCCGGCGCAGCCGCCTACAAGCATAAGCAGCAGCATAAGCCATTTGGAATACTCCGGCCAGAGTGTATAGTCCACGGTGTTGAAGCTGGAGGTACTTATACACATGGCCGTGTTGAAAAAGGCGTGGCGCAGGGCAGTGGCAAAGCTGCCGTAATAATTTCTCAGGTCAAGGCCTATGGTCAGCACGGAAAATGACACTATGCATATGAACCAGCGCAGTTCTTCATTTTTCAGTGCCGCTGCCCAGCGTCCCGCTATGATGCTGTAATAGATATGGAAATTCACGCTGAACAGCAGCACGAATATCGCCGCTACAGTCTCCACATATATGCTGTGAAAGCCTCCCAGGCTCGCGTTCAGGGTGGAAAAGCCCCCGGTGCCTGCGCTGGCAAAGGCGTGAACCACCGCATCATAGAAATTCAGGCCACCCAGCATAAGAAGCAAGGTCTCCAGGGCAGTCATGCTCACATAGATGAGGTAGAGTATCTTTGCAGTCTGGCTGGCTCTGGGCACCAGCTTGCCCACAGTGGGGCCCGGGAACTCCGCTCTGATTATGTGCATGGAGTGCTCTCCGCCCATGGGCATCACCGCCATCATGAACACCAGCACCCCCATGCCCCCTACCCACTGGGAAAACAGCCTCCAGAACATTCCGCTGCGGCTTAGGTGCTCTATGTCCTTCAGCACCGTTGCCCCCGTGGTGGTAAAGCCGGACACGGACTCAAACAGAGCGTCCACAAAAGAAGGGATGTCCCCGCTTATCACAAAGGGCAAAGTGCCCAGCAGGGACACCAATATCCAGGCAAGCCCCACCGTCAGAAAGCCTTCCCGGGCATACACGGTACTGCGGCTGGGCCGGAAGCGGGTCAGGGCAAAGCCCAAGGCTGCCGACAGCAGCGAGCTGAGCAGGAAAGCCTTGACGGACTCCCCGTAAAACAGACCTACCGCCGCCGGGACGAGCATAAATCCCGCCAGACACAGCAGCACCATGCCCAGCACCTTTGCTATCATTTTATAATTCATTCGTATTCACCCCGCAGGGTCCAACATTTAAGCGCCGCCATAACCCGATGCGGCACTGACGGCGCCCTTTTCCTCAGCGCTTCCAGGTGGAGGGGGCAAAGAGGATAAGTATTGGATATATCTCCAGACGGCCTATGAGCATGGCGAAGGTCAGCACGATCTTGGAGGCGTAGGAGAAAATGTTGAAATTTCCCGTGGGTCCCACCAGGGAAATACCCGGGCCGATGTTGGACATACAGGAGAGAACAGCAGTGAAATTGGTGGCGGTGTCGTGACCGTCCAGAGACACCAGGAAGGTGCCCAGAATCAGCAGCACCATGAAGCAGGCAAAGAAGGTGTTCACCGCTTTCATGCCCGTCTCGTCCACCCGCTTGCCATCCATCTGCACCCGGGTGACGGTGCGGGGATGGAGCATCTGGCGTATCTCACAGGCGATATTCTTAAATATCATCGCCACTCTGGAGGTCTTCAGTCCGCCGCCGGTGCTGCCGGCGCAGGCCCCGCAGAACATAAGGATGACCAGTATCCACTGGCAGTACGCCGGCCACTGCACATAGTCCACGGTGCAGAAGCCCGTGGTGCTGGTGATGGAGGATACGTTGAAAAAGGCGTGGCGCAGGGCGGTGAGCATGCCGCCGTAACTGTTCCTTATGCCCAGAGCTATGGCCAGCACCGAGGCGGCGATTATGGCCAGGTACCAGTGGAGCTCCTCACTTTTCAGCGCATCCTTCCAGCGGCCTATGAGTATAAGAAAGAACAGGTTGAAGTTTATAGCAAAGAGAGCCATGAACACGGCTATGACCATCTCGATATAGGCGCTGTTATAGGCCCCTACGCTGGCCGCCTTGTTGGAAAAGCCGCCGGTGCCCGCAGAGCCGAAAGAGTGTATGAGAGCGTCAAAAAGGCTCATGCCCCCCAAGAGCAGCAGTACCACTTCCACGGCAGTCATGGCCACATATATGAGATAGAGTATCTTGGCGGTCTGGCGCACTCTGGGCACCAGCTTGCCCACGGTGGGACCGGGCACCTCCGCCCGCATGATGTGCATGGAGTGCTCTCCGCTCATGGGCAGCACCGCCATGATGAACACCAGCACGCCCATGCCCCCTATCCAGTGGGTGAAGGAGCGCCAGAACAGGCAGCCCTGGCTCATTTCCTCCACGTTTTCCAATATGGAGGCTCCGGTGGTGGTAAAGCCTGACACCGTCTCAAACACGGCGTCTATATAGTTTGGTATGTCCCCGCTTATCACAAAGGGCAGGGCCCCGAACAGGGACATGAGTATCCAGCCCAGGCCCACAATCACGAAGCCGTCCTTGGCATAGATTACACTGCTGTAGGGCTTTACCCTGGTCATGGCAAAGCCGACTGCCCCGGTGAGAACCATGGTTATTATGAAGTGGCTGACGTTCTCCCCGTACCACAGTCCGGCAATTGTGGGCAGTATCATCAGCGCCGCAAGGCACAGCAGTATCATGCCAAGCACTCGGCAGATAATTCTACGGTTCATATATCTTCCTCGATAATATTATCCAGTACCTTCAGCCATCCGGCCTTGGTCACAACCACCGCATGATCCCCGGCGTATATCTCCGTATCGCCGCCGGGAAGTATTGTGCGGTTGCCACGCACAATGGCGCTTATTATTATATTCGGCTTGAGCCTGAGGTCCTTCAAAGGCACACCGATAACCTTGGAACCCTCGCTCACCTTGAACTCCAGAGCCTCGACCTTGCCGTCCGCCAGCTTGTACAGGGTCTCCATACTGCTGCCTATGGAATTGCTCATGGCCCGGACATAGCGGGCCAGCTGCTGGGCCACCAGAGTTCTGGGAGCCACCACGCTGTCAAGCCCGGCGCTGTCCAGTATTTTGTCGTAATACTCACGGTTGACCTTAACCACGATTTTTCCCACGTCCATGTGTTTTGCGTACATGGATGTTATAATGTTATCACCGTCGTCCCCGGTGAGGGCAACAAAAGCGTCACAGGTGAGTATGCCCTCCTCCAGCAGTACCTCGCTGCGGGTGGCATCCCCGTGGATTATGTTTGCCTCCGGGATGAGGTCGCACAGCTCGTCACAGCGGCTGCGGTCAGCCTCAACCACAGTGACGGACATTCCGCTCTCCAGGAGCATACGTGTGAGATACACGGCAATGCGGCCGCCGCCCATTATCATCACTCGGCGCACCGGCTTCTTGTACTGGCCGGTGGCAACAAAGAATTTCCTCAGTTCCTTATCCGCTCCGGTAATGCTCAGCAGATCACCGCTCCTGAGCGTGAAGTCGCCGTTGGGGATGATTGCCTCACCGTCCCGCTCCACGACACCCACCAGCACCTTGGCGTTAAAGTTCTGGGGCAGCTGCTTGAGCTGCATTCCGTCCAGTTTGCCGCCCTCTTTCACCCGGTGCTCCACTATTTCGGCGCTGCCCTTGGAAAAAGCGTCCACCCTGGTAGCACTGGGCAGGCGGAGGATACGGGATATCTCCTTTGCACACTCCAGCTCCGGGTTAACTATCACCGACAGGCCCAGGGCCTCCCGGAGAAACTCCATCTGTCTGAGATAAGCCGTGTCCCTTATTCTGGCTATCACATGCTTTGTACCCAGCTTTCTGGCAGATATGCCGCAGACCATGTTGGTCTCGTCGCTGCGGGTGGCAGCCATAAGCAGATCCGCCTCGGCGGCCCCGGCCTCCAGGAGGGTCTCGGAATTGGTGGCGCTGCCCTCCACACATATCACGTCCAAATTGTTGGAGAGGTTTGTGATCGTGGCACTGTTGTTGTCGATGACTGTTATGTCGTGCCCCTCGTCTGCCAGGATACCCGCCACGCTGTAGCCTATCTTGCCTGCGCCGGCAATGATTATTTTCATTTCTTGTCTCCATTCTCCCTGCTCAGTTCTTTCATCCCGGCAGAGATTTACTCAGTTTGACATACACGGAAAATATAACATATTTCAAAACTTTTGTACAGTATCTGCTCTGCGGGTATAATATTGATAATCTCATTTAAGTGTGCTAAAATATTATGGAAAATTTGCTCAGGAGAAAGACGATAAAGGCATGTTTGAAGGTTTTACGGCCCAGACCAGTAATTTTTTCTGGGAACTGGCTTTTAATAATGAGCGGCCCTGGTTTATGGCCCATAAGGAAGAATTTGAACGGATTCTGAACACCCCCTTCAAGGCTCTGGCCGCAGACACGGCGGAGCTGATGGAGCAGCGCTTCCCGGCGCGCAGTTTTCGCCTCCACGTATCCCGTATCTACAGGGACGCCCGGCGGCTTTTCGGACGGGGTCCCTACAAAGACCATCTGTGGTTCAGCCTCAAGGACAACGACATTTTGCTGGACGGCCCCTGCTTCTGGTTCGAGGTGGGCGCCGCCGACTACAGTTACGGCATGGGTTTTTACAGTGCCACCGCCGCCCAGATGGCAGCCTTCCGCCGCAAGGTGGACGCCAATCCCGCCCGTTTTGAGAGGCTGGCAAAGGCAGTTATGAGAAGCGGCTTTACCGTCACCGGAGAAGAATACGCCCGGCCCAAGGGACACCGCAGTCAGATTATAGACCAGTGGTACAACCGCAAGCGCCTTGGTCTGGAGATCTGCCGGGATTTCGGGGGGGACATCCTCAGCCCGGAGCTGCCGGAGCTGCTTGTGGACTCTTACGAAAAGCTCCTGCCCATGTATGATTTCTTCATGGAGATTTACCGAGAAGAGCCGGGCAGCCGACGCAGCTGACATATGGAGGATACGATGGAGCACAAGGCACCGAGACTTGCCGTTATTATGCCCGCATATAACGCCGGGCACTATATTGAAAAAGCCGTATGCAGCATATTGGAACAGAGTTTTAAAGATCTGCGTCTTATAGTGGTGGACGACGGCTCCACCGACGACACCGCCGATATACTCCGCAGCATACAGGAACGGGATGACCGGCTCATGCCCATAAGCGTCCCCAACGGCGGCCCTGCCAAGGCACGCAACAGAGGGTTGGATGCTGTGGAGCCCGGCACGGAATACGTTATGTTTGCCGATGCCGACGATGAGCTGCTGCCCGATGCGGTAGAGTATGCCATGGCCGGGGCCGACGGGGCTGATATGGTATTTTTTGGCTTTACCATAGTCAGCGCCTCCGGCGCCTGCCGCCGCTATTCCGAACCGGAACAGTTGCTGGACCGGGACGGACTGGGAACTGCTTTTGGACGGCTCTACAAGGCCAACCTCTTCAACCAAGTCTGGGGCAAGCTCTTCAGAGCGGAGCTTATCAACGGCACCCTGCGTTTTCCCGACTACCGTTGGGGGGAAGACCGGCTGTTCATATTCCGGTGTCTCCAGCTCGCCCAATCGGTGAAGGTATTGCCGGAGTGCAAGTATCGCTATATCATGCATCCTGGTGAGAGCCTCATAACCCGCTTCTGCCAGGACAAGCCCCGGGTCTGTCTGGAAGCGGACGCCGCAGTCCAGGCTCTCTGTGTCTCGCTGGGATGTGATGAAACGACCGACGCCGATTGCCGCTACATGTTTGCCAAGAGTATTTTCTCATGCATGACCACACTTTTTTCTCCCAACTGTCCTTTGAGTCCCGGAGAAAAGGCGGACTATGTGCGCCATATTGTGAACGAGCCTCAGGTGCACCAGCGATGCCGCAATGTCTTTGGTGGTGCCGTACCCAATCTGCTCTGCTCCGTAGTGGGCAGCAGGCAGGTTTGGCTGAACATGGCCGCCTTCCGCATGCTGGTTCTTGCCGGGCGTATATCCCCGGGCCTTTTCACCAGGCTCAAACACAGAAAGTGATCTATGGCGGCCCCGGCTCTCCCTGTGGAAGCCAGAGGCGTCTTCTGTATGCAGGATACGCACAGAGTATTTTCCGTTTATCTTTTGGAGGAAGTTTATGTCAGATACCAGTACCTTGGAAAACTTAAAACAGGGTGAAGGAAGTTCCGCAGAAGAAGCTTTTCAGCAGGAGCAGTTCCAGTCTGAAGACGCTACCAGTGAGGAACCGACATCGGCTGAGTCTTTAGATGAAGAACCGCCCCGCCCGGAGGATTTCAAGGCGAAGCAGACTCCGGCCAGAATTTCAAAGGTGCGTCTGCCCCGGTGGCTTCCGGTGGCCTGTGCTGCCCTTATATTGATTTTCCTGATGGCTCTGGTCTTTGCCTTCAGTGCCGCCTCCCAGCCGGAACCCGACCCGGTTTTTGATTTATATACATATGACAGTCAGGGCCGTGTAATCACCCATATAAAGCAGCGAGCTGACGGGACCGTCTCCTTCCGCAGGGAAAGCAGCTACGACGCCTACGGCAACCGCAGCTCCCTGCGTATATACGACGGCAGCAGCGAACTGACCTATGGTGAGGAATGCAGTTATCAGGACGGTCTTCTCATGGAGAAAACCCTTATGTCGCCGGAAGGCAGTCTTGAACAGCGAATAGTATATGAATATGACAATGGCGTCCTGTTGGGTAAAAGCAGCTATGACGCCTATGGCAATCTTCTCCAATATATACGTTATACCCCCAACGGCAACGCCCTGTACTGGGAGATTTACGAATACAACGCTCAGCGCCAGGCAACCGCCTTTTATCGCTACAATTCAAATCGAAGTGTGGACTACCGGTGGGAATATGTTTACGGCGAAAACGGCTTGGAGCTCAGCCGTACCCGTTATAATTCCAAGGGCGAAAAGACCGCATGGAGCGATTATGAGTATGATGAACAGGGCCGGCTGCTGAGTCAGAAGCAGTATGATTCCACCGGGGAGCTGAACACCCAGACCGATTTCAGCTACAACGAGGACGGCAGTTTTTCCGTGTGGACATACTTCTACGACTATGACGGCACAATGAGCCGGGAATTGAGTGTTTACGACAAGAACGGCAACCGCACCCATTATGCGGCTTATCCCAGCGGCGGCTATCTCAGTCACGGCAGCGACAGCCGCTATGACGAGAACGGCAACATAATAGAGCACTCTGAGTTCGGGCTCTACGGAGTCACTTACAAATGGTACGAGTATGAGTACGACGAGCAGGGCAGGGAGCTGCGCCGTTATACCCACGGCCTCTATGAGCGCAGCAGTAGCTATGAAAACGTCTACGATGAGGACGGCAACTGCATAGAGCGCATCTATTACGACGAGATGGGCAATGAGACTAACCGGGTGGAAAATCCAGCGCCGGAGGTCTCTTTCCGCATGATATATCGGCCCGATTATTGACGAAAACACCATGTAAAGTCCAACAGGTGACGGAACAACGTTTCGTCACCTGTTTTTTATTATCAATTATCAGGCCGCCTTATCCTGTATGCCTGCAGCCCGAAGCATATCGTTTATGCTGACGGCGTAACCCTTTGTGGGATCATTTACAAACACGTGGGTAACGGCACCCACCAGTTTTCCGTTTTGTATCAGGGGGCTGCCGGACATACCCTGGACTATGCCGCCTGTCTTTTCCAGCAGCTCCGGATCCGTAACGCTTATCAGGGCATGTTCCCCGCTGCCGTCCTTATAAATGCGGTTTATTTCCACATCATATTCCCCGGAGACCCGACCGCTGATGGTAGATATTATAGTGGCGGGTCCGGTAGCCATTGTACCGCTCTCTATCTTACGGGCTCCCAGCATGCTATAGCTCTCCCCAAAGATTCCGCAGTCGGTGTTCAGCTCTATGCTGCCCAAAGTTTTGCCCATGTCGGCACAACCATTGAGTTCTCCCGGGGAACCGACAGCTCCAGGATTGATGCCGATTATCTGGGCGTCACATATGCTGCCCTGACTCACCGGCAGACGAATACCGCTGTCGGAGTCGCAGATACTGTGACCAAGGGCACCGTAAATCCCGCTCTCCGGGTCCTGGAAAGTTACGGTTCCTATACCGGTAACTCCGTCTCTCAGCCACATGCCCATCAGCCACTGGCCTTCCGCCGAGCGGACCGGCTGTACGTTCAGACTCAACATTTTTTCATTTCGCTGAATGTCCAGAACCACCGGCTGCCCCTGAGCATTTTCCACGGCGGATATCACGTCCGCTGCTTTATTTACTGTCTGTCCGTCGGCTTTTAAAATGACATCACCTTGCTGCACACCTGCATCCTTGGCCGGAAAGCAGCTGCCCTCTGCCGTCTCCACTTGGGAAAGCCCCGCTACCAAAACGCCCTTCATACTTATCTGTACCCCTACCACCTGGCCGCCTACCAGCAGCTCCTGGGCAAAGGCCGGCACCGTAAGGCAGCTGACCACAAGCAGCGACCACAGCGCCGTAATTATTGTTTTTTTCATGTTTTCCCTCCCGCACATTTCATCGCATGATTCAGTATGTGCGGATAGCAGAAAATTTAAAGCCGGAGATGCCTGTAAAAAATCCTATTTTTTTACTCTTTCTTTTATATTAATGTTTTTTCCGGCTTTTATGCTGCCCATGGACAGTCTTTATATGCACCCGGGCTTTTCGGGGACTGCCGGAAAAATCTTCCGCTCCGTTTTTTGTTCTTCCTTAAAATAGTTTTCCCCCGGACAGTCTTTTTTACCGTGCTGTCCGGGGGAAATTTTAAATTTTTATGCCCTTTTCATGGCCCAAAGGGGGGAGCCATATCCCCTTCCCCGGCTGAGCCACTGTCCTCATACCAGGCATAGTAGAAGTCCTGGCCCTCCACCAGGCCGGAGAGCAGTTGTACATACTCCCCGTCGGAGATCCCCGTGGTCACAGCCACCGGATTGCCAAGGCTGCCGCTGTCGCAGCTGGTATATATGATATCCTGGGAACCGTCTTTGTCCAGTGCCGCAACCGGCACGCACAGCACATTTCCGGAGCTGCCCAGGGAAATGGAGGCTGAGGCGCTCATGCCCGGCAGCATATCGCCGCTCTTTTTCAAAGTCAGCTCTACGGCAAATTTGCTGTTGCCGCCCTCGTTCTCGCCGGTATTGGCTATGCCGGTCACCGTGGCGTCAAACTGTTCGCCCCCCAGGGCATCCACGCTTATCACCGCATCCTGGCCCAGCTGTATATTGGAAATATCCAGCTCATCCACCTGTATCTCCAGGCTCATGTGTTCCTGAGAGCTGACGGAAGCAATGCTCACTTCCTCCAGGCTGTAAAACTGCTGGCTCTCCTCCTGGCTTGCCGTGCCGCCGCTGCCGCTGGTCATGCCGCCCATAGCTCCGCTCATCCCGCCGGTCATGCCGCCCTGTCCCGGAGTCTGGCTGCCGCTCTCCGAAAGCCGTGTGAGCAGCAGAAGCTTGCCGCTCTCGTCCGTCACCAGGAAGACCCTGTCCCCTGCGCTCAGGCCCGTCAGGTCCAGGGCCGAGGCGTCATAGATCTTTTCCACCGTCAGCTCGGTGTCGCTCACCGTCACCGAGGGCAGGGAGTTCAGATCGCTTATGGTATAGGCATAGAAGGTCTGCATCACCTTGATGCTGCCGCCGCTTATCTCCGTCAGCTTTGCGGCGTAGCCGTAATATACGGCGGAGGGCTGGCTCTGCTCGGCGCTCACCGTGAGGCTCAGGCTGGCCTGGGCCCCGCCGCTGCCGTCGGAGGCGGTGAAGCTGACGGTAATGGGATAGTTGCCGGCGGCAGTGGGGACGCCGGAGATGATGCCGGTGGAGGCATCCAGGCTCAGCCCGTCAGGCAGATCGCTGGCGCTCCAGCTGCCGCTGACGACTCCCGTATCGTTGGAGGCGGTGAGCTGGGCGCTGTAGCTCTGGCCCACGGTAGCCCCGGGCAGGGACGTGGTGGTGATGCTTATCTGCCCGGTAAGGGTGCCGCCGCCGGACTCAGGTTCGGGTTCGCCGCCGGGCTCGGGCTCCGTGCCGCCGTCTCCTTCTCCTTCCACGCCGCCCAGAAGCTGGGTGCCGCCCTCAAGGGGCTGGGCGTTGTCCAACACAGGCTGGGCGCTATCCTCAACGAGTTGAGTGCCGCCGTCTACGGCGCTGAGGAGGACGATGCCGCCGGAGGCAGAGCCGGAGCCGTAATTCACCAGGGGACTTACCGCAAGGCCGCCGGTGCTGCTCTCGGAGGAGAGGAGCATATAGCTGCCCTCCTCGTCCACTCCGGTGACTATGCCGTCACAGGGGGCGGTTACCGTCCGGCTCTCATACATCTGAAACAGCTCTTCCATCAGCTCCTCATAATCCTGGTGCTGATCCACCAGCTGCCGGTACTCTGCGCTGTGGCCAGTGTTCTCCAGGGCAAAGAGACTCTGGCCCTGATACACCTGCTGCCCGCTCTCTATATATACATAGGATACGTCCCCGGTATAGGCGGTTGGACCGCCCCAGAATGTGCGGACAGTACAAAAAAGCCCCTATGTAGGAAATAT
>OLRA01001292.1_pt1 | contig 30211 bp, 28 predicted proteins | sample 1673011 | NCBI WGS metagenome assembly OLRA01 (sample SAMEA3136746, study PRJEB25190) | human gut metagenome | reverse complement strand
AGATTTGTGGCAGGCACTAAATCAAATAGTGAGTTTTGAAAACAATGAAGAAAGCCTGTCTTGGCAGGATTATATAGATCTGGGTTTTGTGGGGAATGCAATATTTCGCAATCGCGTGTGTGAAATGGTTCATATTGGTCCGTGCAATGCCAAAACATGCTTTAAAAGATTAAATCAAATGCATATAACACGAGATGAAATTGAAAAATTATTAGAGGATGAAAAGAATGGATAGACCGATTGCGACGATCAAACGAACGAAAGAAATTCAGGAAAAATATAATACCGAACACGGAATTACACCTAAAACAATTAAAAAAGATGTTCATCAAATTATTGAAATTACATCTAAAGAAAAACTTGAAGGCAAGAAAAAGCACCTTTCAAAGAAAGAACGCCAGCTTATGATTGCCGAACTGACAAAAGAAATGAAAGAAGCGGCAAAGTTGCTTGAATTTGAGCATGCCGCATATCTTCGTGACCAAATTGCCGAACTTGAAGGCAAAAAATAAACGAAAGGAATGTGACAATGAATAAAAACATAGTGATTAAAGGTGCAAGAGAGCATAATTTAAAAAATATTGATTTGACTATACCAAGGGATAAGCTTATTGTTTTTACAGGACTTTCGGGTTCGGGTAAATCAAGCCTTGCTTTTGATACTATCTATGCCGAAGGGCAGCGCAGGTATGTTGAGTCGCTGTCATCATATGCAAGGCAGTTTCTCGGCCAAATGGAAAAGCCTGATGTAGACTATATAGACGGTTTATCACCTGCAATTTCAATTGACCAAAAAACCACAAGTCGAAATCCGCGCTCAACCGTCGGCACCGTAACTGAAATTTATGATTATTTAAGGCTTTTATATGCTCGTATCGGTACTCCGCATTGTACCAAATGCGGCAGGGAGATTACACAGCAAACAGTTGACCAAATTGTTGACAGAGTTATGGAGCTTGAAGAAAAAACGCGTATTCAAATTATGGCTCCTATTGTTAAAGGGCGCAAGGGTGAATTTGTAAAAGAAATTGATTCTATTCGTAAATCAGGATTTGTGCGTGCAAGAATTGACGGTTCTGTATATGATTTAAGTGAAGAAATTAAACTTGAAAAGAATAAAAAACATAATATTGATGTTATAGTTGACAGACTTGTAATAAATAGCGATATTAAATCAAGATTGACTGATTCAATTGAAACAGCAACTCACCTTGCCGAAGGTAATGTTTTAATTGATATTGTAGGTGACAGGGAAGAACTTTTTTCACTTAACTATGCCTGCCCGGAGCACGGCGCCGTGATTGAAGAAATGAGTCCGAGGATGTTTTCGTTTAACAATCCTTTCGGTGCTTGTAAAAAATGCGGTGGTTTGGGTTCATACAGAGAGATTGACCCTGATTTAGTAATTCCTAATAAAAAGCTTTCTATCAACCAAGGTGCAGTAAAAGCTTCCGGTTGGAATATTAAAGACGGTACAATTGCAAAAATGTACTATGAAGGGCTTGCAAAGGAATACGGTTTTTCGCTTGATGTGCCTGTTGATATGATACCTAAAGACGGACTTCGCGCCATTCTTTACGGTACAGGCGGTAAAAAGCTTAAAATGAAACGCGTTACTTCATACGGTACAGGCGATTATCAAACAGATTTTGAGGGCGTTATACCTAACCTTAAGCGTAGGTATGAAAGCACGAACAGTGAATGGGCAAGAAGCGATATTGAAGCTGTTATGACAACTTGCGTCTGCCCTGATTGTAAGGGCGCAAGGCTTACGCCTGAAATTATGAGCGTTACTGTCGGCGGAAAGAATATATACGAATTTTGCTCGATGCCGATTTCAGAGGAACTTGAATTTATAAATAATCTTGAACTTACCTCCCGCCAGCAGATGATAGGTAAACTTGTTGTAAATGAAATAAAGCAAAGGCTTAGTTTCCTTAACAGTGTAGGGCTTGATTATCTTTCGCTTTCACGCGAGGCAGCTACTCTTTCCGGCGGTGAGGCACAGCGTATCCGCCTTGCTACGCAAATAGGTTCTTCGCTTATGGGTGTACTTTATATTCTTGATGAACCGTCAATCGGTCTTCATCAAAGAGATAATGATAAGCTGTTAGGTACGCTTAAAAGTCTGCGTGATTTGGGTAACACGCTTATTGTGGTTGAGCATGATGAGGATACCATGCGAAATGCTGATTTTATTGTTGATATAGGCCCCGGAGCAGGTGTTAACGGCGGTGAACTCATTGCAGCAGGCAGTGTGGATGATATTATTAACTGCGACAAGTCAATTACAGGTATGTATTTAAGCGGAAAGCGCAAAATACCCGTTCCTGAAAAGCGCAGAGCAGGTAACGGTAAAAAGCTAACTGTTTTCGGCGCGCAGGAAAACAATCTGAAAAATATAGATGTTGAATTTCCGCTTGGTAAATTTATTGCGGTTACCGGTGTTTCAGGTTCGGGTAAATCAAGCCTTGTAAATGAAATTTTATATAAATATTTGGCGAATACCTTAAACGGTGCAAAGAAAAGACTCGGCAAATTTGATAAGATAACAGGCGCAGATAACCTTGATAAAGTTATAAATATCGACCAGTCACCAATCGGAAGAACGCCGCGTTCCAACCCTGCAACATATACGGGTGTGTTTAATGATATTAGGGAACTTTATGCGCAGACTGCCGACGCAAAACAAAAAGGATATAAGGCTAACCGTTTTTCATTTAATGTTAAAGGCGGCAGATGTGAAGCGTGTGAGGGTGATGGTATTGTTAAAATAGAAATGCACTTTCTTGCCGATGTATATGTACCTTGTGAAGTTTGCGGCGGTAAAAGATATAACAGGGAAACGCTTGAAGTTAAATTTAAGGGCAAATCAATTTTTGATGTACTTGAGATGACTGTTGATGAGGGTGCAAAATTCTTTGAAGCACAGCCTAAAATATACCGCAAGCTTAAAACACTTCAGGATGTTGGCTTGGGATATATCAAAATAGGTCAAAGTGCCACTACTTTATCAGGCGGTGAAGCGCAGAGAGTTAAGCTTGCAACCGAACTTTCAAAAAGAAGTACAGGCAAAACCATTTATATTCTTGATGAGCCTACAACAGGGCTTCATACTGCCGATGTTCACAGATTAACTACTGTTCTTGATATGCTTGTTAATTCAGGCAATACCGTAGTTGTGATTGAGCATAATTTGGATATAATCAAAACTGCCGATTATATTATTGATTTAGGGCCTGAGGGCGGTAAAGGCGGCGGCACAATTGTAGCCACAGGTACGCCTGAAGAAATTGCCGCTTGTGAAAAATCATACACAGGGCAATATCTTAAACCGCTATTAGATAATAAATAAACATCTTTTAAGTATTCATAAGGGGGAATATTTATGAGAAATCATTTAGTTACATCTAAACAACCGTTGTTGAATATTGACGGAACTTTGCGCGAGCCGGGGTGGAGCAAGAGCCTTGTGCAGACTTATAGCAGAAAAGATATTAAAAAGAGGATTACCCGTATTAAAGAATGGGATTATTATTCTGTTATATCAAATAAAAACAATATTGCTGTTTGCTTTACTGTTTCTGACCTTGGATATATTGAACTTGACAGCGTAAGCTTTCTTGATTTTTCTGTACCGAGTGAGCATACGCAGGGAAACATTCTGCCGTTTCCGTTAGGCAGGCTTCATATGCCGAGTGATTCATCGTTTGGTGATGTGAAAACATATAATTCCAAACTCGGAATTGAATTTTTAGTTCGTGACGGTAAGCGTGTTATCCGCTGCGATTTTCCGGAATTTGACGGCGGTAAGGGCTTAAAAGCAAATATCACGCTTGAAAGTTTGAATGATGATACTATGGTAATTGCAACTCCGTTTAAAACGGATAAAAAAGCATTTTACTATAATCAAAAAATAAATTGTATGAGAGCGTCGGGCAAGGTTTTATATGGTGGAAAACTGTATGAATTTTCACCTGAAACAGATTTCGGCGCACTTGACTGGGGCAGAGGGGTTTGGACCTATGACAATGTTTGGTATTGGGGTTCAGGCTCGGGTGATATTGGCGGTCATCGCTTTGGCTTTAATATCGGTTACGGCTTCGGTGACACATCTGCCGCAAGCGAAAATGTTATTTTTTATGACGGTGTGGCACATAAAATTGATGATGTTAAGTTTAATATCAGTGATAATTTTATTGATGCGTGGACTTTTACATCGTCAGACGGCAGATTTGAAATGAAGTTTGAGCCGATTATTGACCGCAGTGATTATACAAGCGTGCTTGATTTGATTGTGACTAATCAGCACCAAGTATTTGGCAAAATGACCGGTAAGGCGGTTCTTGATGACGGTACCGTTATCAGAATTAAAGATTTTCTCTGCTTTGCCGAAAAAGTACATAATAAGTATTAACAATCATTAAAAGAAAGGAAAGATTATGACACATACTTTAAAAAAGACTTTATCAGTTGTTATTTCACTTTTGTTTTTGGTATCAACTTTTGCAATGGCGGATTTTTCTGCTTTTGCCAAAAGTAAAGATTTTGAATATTATCCGGGCGATAATAACGGAATTATGGTGGCTTCGTACAAAGGCAATAAAGCAAAGCTTACAATTCCTAAAAAAATCGGAAATAAAAAAGTAACGGTATTGTCAGGTATTAACAACAATAAGGTTAAAGAAATTACAATAGGCGAAAATATTATTCATATTGAAGATTTTGCTTTTATGGATGCAAAAGAGTTAGAAAAGATTACCGTAAATAAAAATAATAAAAATTATTCTTCAAAAAACGGTATTCTTTATGATAAAAAAGGCACGAAGCTTATTGCTTATCCGTCAGCAAAAGTTGGCAAGAAATTTACTGCTCCCAAAAAAGTGAAGTCAATCGGTAATAATGCTTTTATCAACAGTAAATATCTCGAAAGCGTAAATATAAGCACAGCGAAAAATGTAGGTGCAGGTATTTTCTTTAACTGTAAAAAACTTAAATCCGTTAAGCTTCCTTTAACATTGACAAAGCTTTCAAGCTATAATTTCGTTGATTATCCTAATGGCTTTTTCGGTAATTGCAAGTCGCTTAAATCTTACACAATCCCTAAAAATATTAAAACACTTGGGGATATGTGCTTTGCAGGTTCGGGTTTGAAAGAAATAACAATTCCGAAAACAGTCAAAAAGGTCGGAAAAGGTATGTTTTGCAATTGCAAAAAGCTTACAAAGGTTACAATAAATGCCAATGTTAAAGAACTTAAAGATTATGCCAATATACCGGGTGCTTATGATGAAAAGTATTATGGCTTTTTCGAAAATTGCACAAAACTCACAAGTGTAAAAGCACCGTCGGTTCAAAAAGCCGACAGCAGAACTTATATTGGTACACCGTTTGAAATGTATCTTTAATTTTAATAACAGTCGCCGATTTGCTCGGTGGCTGTTATTTTTTTGTTACAAATCACGATAATTATGTTTGGTTTTTTAAACCTAATGTCATATTTATGTAAATAATTTTAAAAAAGCTGTTTATTTTATTGTTACTTTCTGTTATAATATTATAAATTTATTTTATAAGGAGGAGTGCGTATGCCGAAATTTAAGGGTTTTAAAGTAATAGTAATGTTATGCCTTGTAGCTTTTTTGTTTTGCGGTTGTAATAATTTTCGCCTTTCCTCCTCAATAGATGATTTGATTTCACCAATTTCTCCGAGCGGGGATAATGCCGGTGTTCAAAGTGCGGTTGATGAATTCTGCAAAGGTGGTTATTCAATCAAAATTCCGGCAACGGGTAAATATACAACATCTTTTATTTTGAAAGATATTGACGGGGATAAAATCAGCGAAGCTGTTGCGTTTTACGAACCTTCTAATAAAATCGGCACTATCTCAATGGCTATAATTAAAAAGAGCGGAGATAAATGGAGTGTTGTATCAAATATTGAAGGCACTGCAACAGATGTTAACTCTGTTGATTTTTGCGATTTTAACAATGACGGTAAAATGGAAATTATCGTTTGCTGGAGCGTTGTATCAAAACTTACAGGTACCTCAATAAATGTTTATTCGCAAAATGAAAATAACGGTGCGTATTCACTTCAAGCTGTATCAAAAGCAATTACAGGCAGTGATTTTATTTGTGTTGATGTTAACGATGACGGTGTAAAGGACCTCCTTGTTTTTGCAACGGGAACTTCGAGTGAAAATCCGAGGGCGGAACTTTATTCGTTTGAAACAGGAAAAAGGGAGCTTATCGGCGAAACCAGGCTTGACAGTACAATTACTTCATATGAAAGTATAAAATACGCAAAAACTGACGAGGGAACCTCTGTTTATGCTGACGCCCTTTGTGGTGACGGTTCATCAATGGTGACGGAATTTATTTATTGGTCTGATTATTATAATTCCATTATTTCACCTTTTTACAGCTATTCTACCGGCAGAACTAAATCAACTGTTCGTTCAAGTCTTACAACTTGCAGGGATATTGACGGCGACGGAGTTATTGAAATTCCGAAAGATGCTTCTAATAAAAAGCAAGCGTCGGAAATTACAACTCAAAATTGGGTTAGTTACGGTAATACCGTGCTGTCCCACAAGTGCTATTCACTTGCTTGCAAGCGTGACGGTTATATTCTTGTAGTCGGTGATGATGATTTTTCAAAAATCAAAGCAAGTTATGACAGTGAAAAGAGAAAGCTTGAATTAACTAATAAAAAGAATAATAAAAAGGCAATTGAAATAATAACCCTTATAAATTCAAGTTACAGCGAAAATGACCCTAAATATGAGGATTATTCATTAGTTATGAAAAATAGCGGATTTGTTTATCTTGCCAAGGCAGACAGCTCATCCGGTATAGATATAAACATTAAAAAGTTAAGAGATATGATTAAAGTATACTGATTTAGGAGGTATATGTATGAAAAAGGTACTCGTTGCAGAAGATGAGGAATCCATCAGAGAGTTTATAGTTATCAACTTGACTCGTAGCGGCTACAATGTTGAACAGGCTGAAAATGGTGCTGTTGCACTTGAAAAATTTTCACAGGATGAAAATGGCTTTGATGTTGCGATTCTTGATATTATGATGCCTGAACTCGACGGACTTTCCGTATGCAAAGAGCTTCGCAAGCGTTCAAGTGACTTGGGTATCATTATGCTTAGCGCAAAAACGCAGGAAATGGATAAAGTTACAGGCCTTATGTACGGTGCGGATGATTATGTAACTAAACCGTTTTCACCGAGTGAACTTATGGCAAGGGTTGACGCTGTATACAGAAGAGTTGAAATGACAAGAGGTTTCAGAAAGAATGACACTACCGGTGACAGCATTGTTCTTGATGAGTTTGAACTCAATTTGCGCAATCGTACACTTTCTAAAAACGGTGAAATGATTGAACTCACACAAGTTGAATTCCAAATCATTGAATATTTCTTTAAAAATCCTAATGCTGCACTTTCAAGAACAGACATTTTAAAAACTGTTTGGGGTGCTAACTATTTCGGTGATGAAAAAATAGTTGATGTTAATATCAGGCGTTTAAGGATGAAAATTGAGGATAACCCATCAAGTCCTACAAGGCTTGTGACTATTTGGGGGCTCGGTTATAAGTGGATAACCGATAACCAGTAATTTATTTTGTATTTAATCGGCAGGAATTTAAGTGATGAAAAAAATATCTAAAGAAAAATTGCATTTGCCAAAAATTGAGGGCATAACACTGAGGTGGCTTATAAACATCATCGGTGTTATTGTGGTATTTTTTATTATCGTTTTTATAATTTCAGCCTTTGCAATAAAAAATACTTATTATTCTAATGTCGAAAGTATACTTAATTCAGGTGCGTCATCAACTGCCGTAAGCTATTTCAGTGCAAATTTGGATGTCGGTAATACACTTGAGCAATCTGCCACAGAGTATATAGACAGTTACAGCTATAAAGAAAAAACAACCACTTGGATAATTGATAATGACGGAAAAGTTGTTGTATCATCAAGCGGCTTTGCAATTGAAAAGCAAGAAATGCCTGATTATGAAGAAGCTTTGGCAAGCGATAGTAATAAATCCAAATATATAGGCAAAATAAGTAATGGTGAAAAGGTTATGGCCGTTTGCAGAATTATTAAGGATTCAAACGGCGATAATGTCGGTGCTATCCGTGTTTTATCATCTCTTGAGCAGATTGACAGGCAGGTGGCAACTTTAACACTTCTTGTTTTTATTGGGCTTGTTATTGTTTTTGCACTTATCATATTTTCTAACCTTTTCTTTATCCGTTCTATTATTTTTCCGGTTCAGGAAATTACGGAAACTACAAAAAAAATATCTCAGGGCGATTATTCAGTTCGTATTGAAAAAAAATATGATGATGAAATCGGTAATCTTTGTGATTCTATAAATACTATGGCAGAAGAAATATCTACCACAGATAAAATGAAAAACGACTTTATTTCTACTATATCTCACGAACTTCGTACGCCCCTTACATCTATTAAAGGCTGGGGCGAAACTCTTATGCTCAGCACAGATGATACTGTGGATGAACTTACACGAAAAGGCTTGCAGGTAATTGTTAAAGAAGCAGGCAGACTTGAAGGTTTCGTTGAGGAACTCCTTGACTTTTCACGCCTTCAAAGCGGCAGAATGAATTTGCGCCTTGCTAAAACTGATCTGTTTGCAGAGCTTGATGAAACAGTATTTACTTTCCGTGAAAGAGCGCTTCGTGAGGGAATTGAGGTTAAATACAGCATTCCCGAAGTGCCGGCTGTTGCCAATGCAGACGCAAACAGGCTTAAACAAGTATTTATGAATATTCTTGATAACGCGCTAAAATATTCACGCGCACCGAGTAAGATATTTGTTAAAGCTGAGTTTACAAAGCTTGAAAATGAAAATTTTGTTAAAATCGCAATTGCAGACCAAGGTTGCGGAATAAGTAAAGAAGATTTACCTCATGTTAAAGAAAAATTTTATAAAGCAAATGTTTCTGTCAGAGGCTCGGGTATCGGGCTTGCGGTTACTAATGAAATAGTAAATCTTCATCACGGTAAACTTGAAATCGACAGTAAAGAAGGTAAGGGTACTTTGGTTACTATTTATCTTCCTGTTGAAAACAGTCCGTCAAAAAATGAGCTTAATGATATGAAGCAAAATGCTACTCAGGCGGATGCCGAAATAAATGAAGGCGTTGAAATCAATAAAAATTGAAAGGCAAATCAGTATGGAAGAAAAAAGGATACATAAAACTTCAGTAGGCGGCCAAGCCCTTATTGAAGGTGTTATGATGCAAGGCCCACGCGGTATAGCAACAGCGGTGCGTAAAACCGACGGCGATATTGTTGTAAAGCATCACGAATTTTCTCATATTAGGGATAAGCATAAGTTTTTCGGCTTGCCTATTATCAGAGGTATGGTTAATTTTGTTGAATCAATGATATTGGGCTATAAAATGCTTATGTATTCAGCCGAAGCTTCAGGTATGGAAGACCTTGAAGATGTTGAAATGAATAAATTTGAAAAGTGGCTTACAGATAAACTCGGCGATAAGTTTATGAATATTATAATGGGCATTGCCACGGTACTGGGTTTTGCTCTTGCTTTTGTTATTTTTTTCTATCTTCCCGTACTTGCTTTCAGTAAATTAAACAGTGCTTGCTCAAACGCATTAACACCTTGGCAAGGCACAATTGAGGGTGTAATGAAAATATTGATTTTTGTGATTTATATTGCAATTGTCAGCCAAATGAAAGATATTAAGCGTACTTTTATGTATCACGGCGCAGAGCATAAATCTATTGCCTGTTATGAAGCCGGTAAGGAACTTACGGTTGATAATGTTCGCAATTGCTGTCGTTTTCACCCTCGCTGCGGTACATCATTTATATTTGTAATGCTTATTTTCAGCATTATTTTCAGTACAATACTTTCTAAAATATTTCCTGCCATTGCGCAAATCAGGGTGCTTTGGATGTTTCTTAAACTTGCATTTATACCCCTTATTATGGGCGTTGGGTATGAATTTATAAAATATGCCGGCAGGCATGATAATTTGCTCGTTAAAATTTTGAGCGCACCGGGTTTGTGGATGCAGCGCCTTACCACCAAAGAACCGAGTGATGATATTATTGAAGTTGGTATTGAATCGCTCAAAGCGGTAATAACAGAAAATCCCGAGGATGATGAAATTAAATGACGCTTAAAGAAGCATATAGCTACGCAGTAGTTTTTTTAGAGAGGAACGGTATTGACGAAAGTGATTTTAAAGCACTTTGCATTGTTTGCTCAATTCTTGGAATAAAAAACAGCGATTACGAAGCTCATAAAGATGATTTTGTTCAAAACAAAAATCTTGCAGATATGCTTTGGAAACTTAAATCGGGGCAACCTTTGCAGTATGTAATCGGCAAATGGGATTTTTATGAAAGCGAATTTTATGTCGGTGAAGGTGTACTCATTCCAAGGCCTGAAACAGAAGAACTTGTTGAAAAAGCAATTGATTATATAAGAACTCTGGGTAAGTGTGTTGTTTATGACCTTTGCAGCGGCAGTGGATGTATAGGCATCAGCATTGCAAAAAAATGCAGTAATGCGTTTGTTTATTTAATTGAAAAAAGTGATGACGCACTTTTTTATCTCAAAAAAAATGCCGATAAAATTAAAAATGTAAAAGTTTTGCAAGGCGATATATGCAATATTAAAGAGTTTGACTTTTTAGAAAATGCAGATGTCATTATTTCAAATCCGCCGTATATCAGGCAAGATGAACTTGCGAATCTTCAATCTGAAGTTAAAAATGAACCCGTAATGGCACTTGACGGCGGAAAAGACGGACTTGACTTTTATCGTGTAATCAACGATAATTGGTATTCTAAGCTGAATGATAAAGGTAAGCTCTTTCTTGAAATCGGAAATGAGCAGGGTGAGTCAATTTTCAATGTTCTTTATGAATTTGAAAATATAAGTGTAATTAAAGATTTATACGGCAACGACCGTATCGTTTCAGCTAATAAAAAATAACTATTATTAAGGATGATTATATGTTTTCCATTCTTTCATATTTAAGAACAGGTAATTATATAGAAGCAATTATTGTGATATTATCGCGTTGCTTTGTTGTATTTTGCTGTTTGCCTATTCATGAACTTGCACACGGTTTAATGGCTGATAAGCTTGGCGACCATACTGCGCGTAATCAGGGCAGATTAACATTTAATCCGTTTGCACATCTTAATCCAATCGGTACTATAATGATTTTCCTTTTTGGTATCGGTTACGCAAATCCTGTTCCGATTAACCCTAATAATTTTAAAAATCCGAAAAAGGGTATGGCGTTAACTGCACTTGCAGGCCCTGTTTCAAATATTTTAATGAGCTTTATTTCGCTCTTTTTCTATTATGGTATTGAATATACAGTTGGATTAGGTAATACGGTTTTATATGCTATTGCATATTTCTTTTATTTTTCTGCCAGCGTAAATGTTACCCTTGCAGTATTTAATTTAATCCCTATTCCGCCGCTTGACGGTTCAAGGGTGCTTCTTGCAGTTTTGCCGGATGATAAATATTTTAAATATATGCAATATGAAAGATATATTATGATTGGGCTTATGATTGCTCTTTTTACAGGTGTATTAGATACTCCTATTTCTTTGCTTTCAAATGCTCTTATGAATATAGTCGGTATTATACCTAAATTATTGTTTGCTCTTTTAGCGAGGTAATAATGGAACAGCTAAGTTATAAAATTGATGTATTTGAAGGCCCTATGGACTTGCTTTTACATCTAATATCAAAGCACAAATTGAATATTAACGATATACCGATTGTTCAACTTGTAAATCAGTATCTTGATTATGTCAGGCAGATGCAGGAACAGGACTTTGATATTGCCGGTGAATTTCTTGAAATGGCGGCAAGATTGATATATATTAAAACAGTTTCACTTTTGCCAAGGCACGAAGAAGCCGAAATTCTTAAAAAAGAACTTACAGGCGAACTTATTGAATATCAGGATTGCAAAATAATGGCGGGTAAGCTTGCCAAGCAGACAGATTTGTTCGCCAGCCTGAAGAGGGACATATCAATTATGATTATGAGCGTTTTCACGAGGGTGAAGAGCTGCTTAATGCTTATATAAACGCCGCCGGGCGCGGAAGACGCAAGTTGCCGCCTCCGCTTGATTCGTTTAAAGTTATTGTTGCTAAAAAGTTTGTTGCGGTTGCATCTAAAGTCGGAAATGTTATGAAAAAACTTTTCGGCGGAAAAAAGATTAAATTTTTAAGTCTTTTTGCCGATGCACAGACCAAGAGCGATATGGTTGCCACATTTCTTGCGGTGCTTGAACTTGCGAAAACCAAGAAAATTACAATTGAGGGTGAAATGGATAATCCTTTAGTACAAATGACTGGCGAGGTGAATGATATTGAGCAGTAATAATATTATGGCATCACTTGAAGCGATGCTTTTTGCTGCGGGCGATCCTGTTGAACCGGGAAAACTCGCAGAAGTACTTGATGTAGATGTTGAAAATGTAATAAAAATGCTCGGTCACCTTGAAGCAATGTATGATGAAAATAACCGAGGTTTAAGGCTTATTCGTGTAGACGGAAAATATCAGCTTTGTACAAGGGAAGAATACGCAGATGAGGTTAGGGGTCTACTTGAAATAAAAAAGAATACTCCTTTAAGCCAAGCGGCTTTTGAAGTGCTTGCTATTGTGGCTTATAATAAAACCGTAACACGCTCGTTTATTGAGCAAATCCGCGGTGTTGATTGTTCAGGTCCTGTTTCAAATCTTATTCAAAAAGGCTTGATTGAAGAAAAGGGAAGGCTTGACTTGCCCGGCAGACCTCTTGTTTACGGTACTACCGATAGATTTTTGCGTTGCTTTTCTTTAAACAGCCTTGATGATTTACCTGATTTACCTGAGGAAGAAAAAAAGGATGATTCGCAAACTTCACTTTTTGAAGATGATAATGATGAAACATCTGATATACCCGAGGCTGAAATTTTGGAAGAGGGGGACGAAGAATAATGAAAGTGTTTTTAATTATTGTTGCTGTGCTGGCAGTGATAATTATTGCTGTTTTGTCCCTGTCGGCAACTATTACTTTAGTTTATGATAAAGGTTGGCACACTAAAGTGCAAATTCTTTTTATTGAAAAAGATATTGTCCTTTCAAAAATACTTTCTTTTATACTCTTTCCTGAAAAAAAGGCAGAGCAGGTAGCAAAAGAAAGTGACGAGAAAAAGAAAAGTAAGAAAGACAGCAAAAGCAAAAAGAAAGAAAGCACACCTGAAAAAGTGGCAGAAGTTGCTGTTGAAGCGGAGGAAAGGTCACTTGAAACCGAGGAGCAGGCAAAGGAAAATGAAACAACTGCCACCCCGCAGGAAAAGCCTGCAAAAGCGAATCCTATCAAAAATTTGTGGGATACCCAGGGCATTGTAGGTATGCTCGATTTATTTACAAATCTTGCGGAAACCGCAAATAATGCCGTTTTAACTTTATTTAGGGGTTTACATATTTACTCACTTTATGTTATGATATTAGTAGGCGGCGGTGATGCAGACCTTATAGCGCGTGCATATGGTACGCTTTGCAAGTATTACTATCCGCTCAAAGGTATTATTTTAAACGGTATGAAGGTTGATAATTATGATGATTATATTCAACCTGATTTTATAGCGGACAGGACTGAATTTGAATTTCAGCTTATTGCTAGTATAAATGTAAAGCTTATTTTAAAAGTCGGTATAAAAGCCGGTATAATATTTATAAGAAATTTAATAAAAAATAAAAAATCTATTAAAGGGGATAAATGATTATGAAGGAAACTCCGGTAAACAAAATAATGGAAAATACTCTTGAAAAAATGCGCCAAATGGTTGATGTTTCAACTATTATCGGCGAGCCTATGGTAACAGGTTCAACTACTCTTATTCCTGTTTCCAAGGTTTCATACGGATTTACTTCCGGCGGCACAGACCTTCCGTCAAAGCAGAATCAAGAGCTTTTCGGCGGTGGTGGCGGTGGTGGTATCACCATTACTCCTGTTGCATTTATTGTTATTGAAAACGGCAAGTGCAGAATGATGCAGATTAACAATTACACTTCATCTGCTGACCGTGCAATTGCTATGATTCCTGAACTTGTTGATAAAGTTACAGAGCTTCTTAAGCCTGAAAACAAGGAAGAAACAGCACAGGAAAATAACGCCGAATAATTTTGTTATTATCCCAATCACCTGCATATATTTTATGTGGGTGATTGTTTTGTTAAAGAAAATTACTGCGTTTTTATTTGTACTCCTTTTTGCATTTCCTAATGTTGCATACAGTTCCTCTTTTTCTGCTTCAAGCGTATGTGTTATGGATATGACAACCCGCCAAATGCTATATGAAAATAATATTTATGAGCATAGAAGTGTGGCGTCTACAACTAAAATTATGACTTGCTTTTTGGCTTGCAAAAGCGGTAACCTTGATAATACTATTAAAATTACTTCTCAAATGCTTGATGAATGCGAGGGTACAATGCTGTATTTAAAAGCAGGGGATACTGTCACGCTTTATGATTTATGTGTAGGTATGATGCTTGCATCGGGCAATGATTGTGCAAATGCCGTTGCGTTTACTTTGAGTGGCAGTTTGAAAGCATTTGCCGATTTGATGAATAGCTCCGCAAGTAAGTTGGGTATGAATAATACGCATTTTATCACTCCGTCAGGATTAGATGAGGATAAACCTTATTCGTGTGCTTATGATATGGCACTGCTTTCGGCAAATGCTATGGAAAACGAATTTTTTTCTGAAATTGTTTCAATGCAGAGTGCCGAAGTTACAGTAAGCGGTGAGAAAAAGACTATTTATAATCATAATAAGCTTTTAGGTTATAATCTAAAAGACGGTGAATTTGTCGGCATTAAAACCGGTTTTACGGAAAATGCGGGCAGATGCCTTGTAAGTGCTAAAAAATATAAAGGTAATACAATAATTTGCGTAACTTTAAATTGTCCTGATGATTGGGATGCTCATACTTATTTCACTGAAATTTGTGAGCAGAAATATAATGCAGTCAGTATATCAAATGTGATTTCTATTGATACTGTCGGCAGTGAAAAAGCGTATGTTAAATGCACATATAATAAAAAACGCTACCTTTTAGGTAGTGTTAAGGTTTTAGAATATTACTTTCCATTTGTTTATGCACCTGTTAAAAAGGGGGATAAGCTCGGTGAAGTGATAGTTTATTATAATAATAAAATATTGGAAAGACTGCCGATAGAGGCAGACGAGGATGTAAAAGAATATGGCAAACAACAATCTGGTACGCCTTCAAAAGTTTATGGCTGAATGTGGCGTGGCTTCAAGGCGAAAGAGTGAAGAACTTATTGAAATGGGTAAGGTTAAGGTTAACGGCCATGTTGCCCATATCGGTGATAAAATCAATCCTAAAAAAGATATTGTTGCAGTTAAGGGTAAAAGAATTACTAAGGAAGAGCGTATGTACTATATTATGCTCAATAAACCGCGAGGATATGTTACTACTGTTTCAGATGAACTCGGCAGAAAAACCGTAATGGATTTGGTAGATTGTGAAGCAAGGGTTTATCCGGTAGGCAGACTTGATAAAGACAGTGAGGGACTTCTTATTCTCACTAATGACGGTTCGTTTGCTAATGCGCTCACACATCCAAAGCATAATTATGCAAAGGTTTATCGTGTAACAGTTAAACCAAGCGTTAATGATGAAATGCTTGAAAAAATGAGAAACGGAATTGAAATCGACGGTAGAAAAACCGCCCCTTGTGATATAAATGTTATTACTGAAGAAGATGGCAGAGTAGTTCTTGAATTTATTCTTCGTGAGGGGAGAAATCGCCAAATAAGAAAGATGTGTGAAGCAGTCGGATTGCAGGTTGCAAGGCTTAAAAGAATTTCAATCGGTCCTGTAAAGCTCGGTATGCTTCAAACCGGTAAAACACGCCGCCTTACTGATAACGAGGTGCATAAACTTCTTCGTTCTTCAAACCCTGCAACTCAGGAAGATAATAATTAAATAAAAAAAGCTGTCGGAGTTTTAATTCCGACAGCTTTTTTTATATTCACATTAGTCTTGACCGTTAAGTATTGCGAAGTTTTCTTTATTGCACTTATAAAGATTTTTGAATACCTTAAAGTTCTTTTCATATACATCTTTATTTGCTTTATTTGGATGATATGTAGTTTTTACAGGAATAAGTTTTTTTACATCCTTCATTGAAGGTACAAGTCCCATTCCGACAGCAATACAAGCTGCTGCACCAACTGCACCGATGTTTTGTGGTGATTCAACAACTACAACATCCTTTTGAAGAATATCGGAAAGGATTTGGCAGGTTGTTTCACCAAGAGCGCCGCCACCGCAGAAACGCACTGCTTCGGAAGTCTTAACTTTAAGGCCTTGTCTTTCATACATCCACTTCATATGGAAACAAATTCCTTCAACTACTGCACGAATAAGCTCTGTTTTACCTGTTTCAAGCCTGATGTTGAAGAACATACCTGCTGCATTTGGGTCTTCAAACGGGCATCTGTTACCGTGAAGCCAAGGGGTGAAGATTACACCGTTAGAACCGGCAGGGATTGTATCAATAACTTCTTCAAGGTAGTCATACATATTAAATTCAACCTGTTCAAAGCTATCGGCAGCGTTACCGTACTTTTTAAGAAATACGCCGATTTCATCAAGTGCAAGGTGGTCTTTAACCCAGCCAACGCATTTGTTAGATGTTTCAAGCTCTGCAAAGTAATTGAATGTTGCAGGGTCAGCACCTACGATAGCAGCAATCATAGCGCCTGTATCAACAGTCTGCTTTTCAACTACTGTTCCGACCCAGCCTGATGTACCTGAATAAATATGAGTGTCGCCTACTTCGGTAGCACCTGCACCTACACCGATAAGTGAAGCGTCACCGCCGCCGCCGTATACAGCTGTTCCCGGTGCAAGGCCGAGTTCTTTTGCTGCTTCTTCTGTTACTTCGCCGACTTTTTCTGTACTCTTTTTAATCGGCGCAAGGTGTTCCATTTTAACACCAACCATATCGCATACAGGCTTGCACCAGCCCTCGTGGCCTTTTCTTGTATCATAAAGAAGAGTACCGAATGCTGAATCCTGAGTCATAACAAATTCGCCGCTTGCACGAAGAATAAGATATTCTTTAATATCGAGCCATTTATAAATCTTTTTAAAGTTTTCAGGTTCGTGTGCCTCAACCCATCTGTATTTCCAAATAGGATCTTTTACAGATGATGAAACCGCACCTGTATATTTGAGATATTTGAGAAGCTTTGTAATTTCAGCACCTGCAATTTGGACACCGTGAGCCATACCTTTTTTAAGTTCTTCTCTTGCACGCTGGTCCATATAAGTCATAGGACGCCTGATGCAATTGCCATCCTTGTCAACAAGTACAAGACCCTGCATCGCAGAACAAAAGCTGATTCCTTCAACTTGTTCTTTTTTTATGGCAGGCATTTTGTCAAATACTGTTCTTGTGGTAGAACACATTGCACTCCACCATTCATCTACATCCTGCTCAGCACCACCCTTAACGCCTGTTTCATCATCTACATAAAGGTTGTAGCCGGCTGTTGCAGATGCCAAAATTCTCATTGAATCTTCAATTTCAATAAGGCAGGTTTTAATGCCTGTTGTGCCGATGTCGTATGTAATTACATATTTTTTCATACCATATATCCTCCGTGTTTTGCTTTTGGCAAAATAATTATGCTTTAAAAAGAATGCTGTATAATACTACCTATTATACAGTACACCGTGTTCACTTTCAAGAACAAATGCTGAATTTTTACTGTTGCTTTTTCTTTCCATAGGTGAATGCAGATTCAATAAAGCTTAATAGTTGGCTGATAACCTGCTCATCATCCATTTTGTTTACATCAATGCCCGTGTATATTTCAAATCTTTTTCTGTAATAATCACAGGTATATGAAAATTGAAGGGAAGTTAACAGATTATCAAGATAAAATGCGAAAAGTTTAGGGTCAAGGTCAGCCCTGACATCACCTTTTTCAAGCGCTTGTGTTATACTCGTAATATATTTTCTACTTGTGCTTTCCTCAATCGCTGTTGCAAGGGTGACTACCATTTCCCCGTTTTTCAGTGCAGTTACTTCGTTATAAAGTTTAATGTAGTTAGCATATTTCTTTGAATGAAAGCAGGTTGCACGAATTACTTTTTCAGCTTTTACCAGCAATTTATCATCACTTGCCATAATATCGTCGAGCGTATCATCAAGTATTTTCATACCCCTTTGCAAGCAGGTGATAAATAAATCTTCTTTAGTTGAAAAATATTTATACATAAGCCCGATGCTTATTCCGCATTTTTTGGCAATTACATTTATATTTGCTTTTTCATAGCCTTTTGATGAAAATTCTTCAATTCCTGTTTCAAGTATAAGTTCCTGTCGTTCTTCACTTGCTCTTTCAAAAGCTTCTTTGTAGTGATTTTCTAACATTTTTATAAATTTTGTAGTGTTGCACAAAATTGAATATTTCTCTTTGTGCAAGCTCTACAAATCTCCCTCTCAAAACCTATTTAATACAAATGTATATTACCATTTTGCACTGCCTTTTGCAAGAAATAAAGCGATTTTTTTATATTTTGTGATTTGACAAATCGTAAAAAAGTGATATACTTAAAGTGTAAATTTTAGTGAGTAGTGGCTCACACCTTATAGCGTGAGTAACCGCTCACATCAAAATGCAATGATTTCTAAGGAGGAATACCAAAATGGATACAAGATTCGCAATTACAGAGTATCCTGATGCAGCAGCTATCACAGCTCAGCTTGATGCGCTCATCAAAAAGCCAATTTATTCAATCAATCGTGCAGCTCTTAAGAGGTATGAAGAAGAATACTTTGAGAAGAAGTGTGCAAAATCAAAGGAAATGATTACAGAAGCAAAGAATGTTATCCCTGGTGGTGTACAGCACAACCTCGCATTCAACTATCCTTTCCCAATCGTTATGACTAAAGCTAAGGGCAACAGGCTCTATGATATTGACGGTAACGAATATTTCGACTTCCTTCAGGCAGGCGGTCCTACAATTATCGGTTCAAACGATGATGTTGTAAAAGAAAAGGTTAAGGAGCTTCTTGATGATTGCGGTCCTTCAACCGGTTTGTTCCATCCTTATGAATACAAGCTTGCTAAGAAGATTAGTGAATGCTTCCCATCAGTTGAAATGTTCCGTATGCTTGGTTCAGGTACTGAATCTTGTATGTGTGCTGTTCGTGTAGCTCGTCTTGCAACAGGTCATAAAAATATTATTAAAATGGGCGGAGCTTACCACGGTTGGTCTGACCAGCTTGCGTGGGGTATGCGTGTTCCTGGTACCCTTAATCTCCAGTCACACGGTGTTCCTTTGTTTGTATTTAAGCATACACAGGAATTCTTCCCTAATGACCTTAAAGACCTCGAAAAGAAACTTATCATCAATAAGTTCCGTGGCGGTACAGCTGCTGTATTTATTGAACCATGCGGTCCTGAATCAGCTACCCGTCCTGTTGATAAGGACTTCCCTAAGGGTGTTCAGGCTCTTTGCCGTAAGTATGGCGCTCTTCTTGTTTGCGATGAAGTTGTAACAGGCTTCCGTATCGGCCTTTCAGGCGCACAGGGTTATTATGGTATTGACCCTGATATTACAATCTTCGGTAAGATTATTGCAGGTGGTTATCCTGGTGCCGGCGGTATCGGCGGTCACAGAGAAGTTATGAAGTATCTTGGCGCAGGTCTTGATAAGGCTGAAGGTAAGAAGATTCATAAGGCTATGTGCGGCGGTACAATGGCTGCTACTCCTATTTCTTGCTGTGCAGGTTATACAGTAATTTGCGAAATTGAAAAGAGAAATGCTTGCCAGGTTGCAGGCCAGATGGCTGACAGACTTGTTAAGGGTATTAACGAGTCAATTAAGAAGTATGACCTTCCGTTTGTTTGCTACAATGTTGGTTCTATCTGCCAGCTTCATACAGTTGCTACAATGCACTTCAGAATTAACTGGAAGAAGCCTTGGACTATTCCATCAGTACTTAAGGAAACAGGTATCCGTCAGACTGAAATGCAGTATATGGGTGCTGCCTATATGGCTGAAGGCCTTGTAACTCTTGCAGGTTCTCGTCTTTACACTTCAAGTGCTTATACTGAAGAAGATATAGATGAATGTATCAAGAGATTTGATAAGGTTCTTTCTCAGTGCGAAAAAATTGATTACTAATCAATAATTTTAAGGGAGCAGGTTAATACTGCTCCCTTTATGTGCATTTATATATTTTAAAATTTAAGGAGAAAACTTATGGCTTACGATGTTGAAGAAGCTAAGAAATTAGTCGTTGAAGCAGGTAAAAAGCTTCTTGAAACAGGTCTTATTGCTCGTACTTGGGGTAATGTATCTGCAAGAATCAGTGATACACAATTTGTAATTACACCATCAGGTCGCGCATATGATACACTTACACCTGAAGAAGTAGTTGTTGTTAATATTGATGACTGCTCACACGAAGGCGATATTAAACCATCTTCTGAAAAGGGAATTCATGCAGATGCATATAAGCATCATCCGCTTGTTAATTTTGTTATTCATACTCACCAAAAGGCTGCTACTATTGTTAGCATTACAGGTATGGAAATCAGAAATGTATATAATGAATTTAAGCCGGTTCTCGGCGATTATGTACCTGTTGCCGATTATGCTATGTCAACAACAAATCCACTTCGTAAAAATGTTGAAAAATGTATGATGATGAATCCGAGCTGCCGTGCATTTATGCTTATGCATCACGGTACACTTTGCCTTGGTGATAGCTTTGACCAGGCATTTGAAGTGGCTGATACACTTGAAAAGTGCTGCGAAAAGGTTATTAAGGATAACTATCTTCGTCATTCTTGGGAAAAGACTTATTCTGTTGATAATAAGCTTAATTATTTCCTTGAAAAAGAAGATGCCGGTAAAATGCCTGAAGCAGTTTGTGACCTCGGTTCTTCTGTAAGAAATGGTGGCATTTTCACTCTTACTTATGATGGCGGCAAAAAAGTTGATGTTGATATGACAACAGGACTTGCTGTTAACGGTGTTGCACCTAAATGTGCTAAAATTCACAGAGCAATTTATGAATCTGAAAACTGCACAATGATTAAGCATGTTGTAAATCCTTATGAAGTTGCAGTATCTTGCCTTGATGAAACAATGTATCCTATGATTGATGACTTTGCTCAAATCGTTGGTGTAGATGTTAAATGTGTTCCTTGGATTGACGGCGATACAGATGAATGTGCTGCCGAAATCGGTAAGGCAATCAGCGGCAGAAATGCAGTTCTTATTCAGGGCAACGGTGCTATTGTTACAGGTAACAGTGACGGTGATATGCAGGCTCTTGATATTATTATGGAAAAGGGTTGCGAAGCACAGGTTGATGTTTCAATTTTCAATCGCCCTCACTTTGTTCCTAAAGCAGAATGTTTCCTTATGAGAACAGTTTACCTTGCTAAATATTCAAAGCAGATAAATAAGTAATTATATAAAAATAAAAGGCACAAACCTCACGGTTTGTGCCTTTTATTTTTGTCATTAAACCATTTCTTCCGGATGAAAAACTTCATCAAATTTTTCTTCGGTTAAAAATCCTAATTTTACGCATGCTTCTTTTAAAGAAATATTGTTTTTATATGCATACTTTGCAGTTTTGGCTGAATTTTCATATCCTATATATGGATTTAACGCGGTTACGAGCATAAGAGAGTTGTGAAGATTTGAGTTCATTTTTTCTTTGTTTGCTTTAATTCCGCTGACGCAGTTTTTGTTAAAGCTAATCATTACTTCACTCAATAGTCTTACGGATTGCATAAAATTATAAATGGTTACAGGCATAAATACATTAAGTTCAAAATTGCCTTGGCTTGCGGCAAAGCCGATAGCGGCATCATTACCCATTACCTGAACTGCTACCATTGTTACAGCTTCACATTGGGTTGGGTTAACTTTCCCCGGCATTATTGATGAACCCGGTTCGTTTTCAGGTATTGTAATTTCACCAAGACCTAAACGCGGACCGCTTGCAAGCCATCTTATGTCATTTGCAATTTTCATAAGGTCACACGCAAGTGCTTTGAGTGCACCGTGTGCAAATACTATTTCATCTTTTGATGTTAATGCGTGATATTTGTTTGGTGCTGTTACAAATTCTTTGCCTGTAATTTGTGATACAGCTTTTGCAACTTCTTCGTCAAATCCTTTAGGAGCATTAAGCCCTGTTCCTACCGCTGTACCGCCGAGTGCTAATTCTTTGAGCTCTTTTACAGCAATTTCAATAAGCTTTTTATCCTTTTCAAGTGAACTTCTCCAGCCGCTTATTTCCTGGGAAAAGGTGATAGGTGTTGCATCTTGCAAATGTGTTCTTCCGCTTTTTACTATGCCTTCATTTTCTCTTTCGAGTTTTTTGAAAGTTTCAACTAATGTTTCAATTGCCGGAATAACCTTGTCTTCAAGTCCTATTACACTTGCAATGCTCATTGCTGTCGGAAATGTATCGTTTGAACTTTGGCTCATATTTATATCGTCGTTTGGATGAAGTTTTTTTTTGCCTGCAATTTCGTTGCCTCTGTTAGCAATTACTTCATTTGCATTCATATTTGATTGTGTACCTGAACCTGTCTGCCAAACAACAAGTGGGAAATGGTCGCTCAATTTTCCGCTGATAACTTCATCGCAAGCTTTTGAAATTGCATCTAATTTTTCATCAGTCATTTTTTCCGGCTTTAATTTGTTATTTGCAATAGCTGATGCTTTTTTTAATATGCCAAATGCGTGGATAATTTCTTGCGGCATTGTTTCTATTCCGACGCCTATTTCAAAATTTTGGTGGCTTCTCTGTGTTTGCGCACCCCAATATTTATCATTAGGCACTTTCACTTCGCCCATTGAATCATGCTCAATACGATAATCCATATATGTATACCTCCAGTTTGTTTTATACTAATATACATCAATTACTTTCTACTTTCAAGAAATATTCATTTTTTGTATATTTACTTATTTATTAACTTATGATAAAATTGTATTATCAAATAACGAAAGGAAAATGTAATATGAACATTTGGCATAATATCTCTCCAAAAAGAATTAAAAAAGATAGATTTTACGCTGTTATCGAAATTTCAAAGGGCGGCAAAAATAAATATGAATTAGATAAAGAAACAGGTATGCTTAAGCTTGACCGTGTTCTTTTCACTTCAACTCATTATCCGGCAAACTACGGTTTTATTCCTCGCACATATGCCAGTGATAATGACCCGCTTGATGTTCTTGTTCTTTGCAGTGAGCAAATTCAACCAATGACCATTGTCGAATGTGTACCTATCGGTGTTCTTATTATGGAAGACAGCGGTGCTAAAGATGAAAAAATAATTGCTGTTCCGGTAAATGACCCTAACTATAATTGCTATACCGATATTGACCAGCTCCCACCTCACAGATTTGACGAAATTAAGCACTTCTTTGAAGTATATAAGAGCCTTGAACATGAAAAAACAACTTCCGTTACAGAAGTTAAACCAAAAGAGGTAGCAGAAGAAAAAATTAAAAACTGTATTGACAGTTATATTAAGAATTTTCAAATGTAATATTTCTATAAAGCAACCGATAACTGCATTGGTGTGTAGTTCTCGGTTGTTTTTTGTTTTTTAATTGTTAAATAATTAACAAAAAATAAGTGCTTTAATTGTGTATATTGACAAATTTTAGTCAAACACCGAAAAATATTATACAAATCATTGTTTTTATACAATAAAAAGTGTATACTTGTTTGAGTTATATATCATTATACTTTTATAGAAGAGGTAAGCTATGAAAGATTTAAAACATTTAATTTATTTTGAAAATTTATTGCAGGAAGCCAATAATGACCTTGTTCAGCAAGCAAGGAAAGACGGTAAAAAGGCGATTGCTTATACTTGCTATCATATTCCTGAGGTTCTGCTTAATCTTGATAACTGCTTTTCCGTCAGGCTTCGCGCGCCGAGAACAGGCTCAATGGATATAGCTACTTATTATTTAAGTTCGTATTTATGCGGTTATTCAAAAGCTTTGCTTGAGCGTGCAATTGAGGGTGGATATAATTTTCTTTCTGCTCTTATCGGCTCTGAATCCTGCTCTGAAATGAATAGAACTTATGAGCATTTTAAATTATTGAATCTTGTTGAAAACGATAAGTTTTTTGTGAGTATCGCAGATATTCCTTTTAAAATAGAACCTCATACAATCAAGCATTATACCAATCAAATGCAAATCAAGGTTCTTGATAAACTTCACGATATTTACGGTATTGATATTAGTGATGATGCTATCAGAAAGGCTGTTGAAGAGCATAACGAAGTTTGCAGACTTATTACTGAAATAGGCGAATACAGAAAAGAAGAAAATCCGAGAATTACAGGATATGAGTTCCATGTAATAAATTTGGTTACATATTGTTGCCCTAAATATTTAATTATTGATAAGCTTCGTGAAACTGCCGAAGAACTTAAAACAAGAGTTCCTGATGAAAAGAAAAATTACAGAGCTAAGGTTGTGGTAGTCGGTTCTGAAATGGATGACCCTGATTTTACAAAGCTTATTGAAGAATCAGGTGCACTTGTTGTTGCTGACAGATATTGTTTCGGCTCACTTCCGGGCAGAGAAGTAATTGAACTTAAAGATGACGGGACTCCGCTTCTTGGGCAAATAGTTCTTCATTATATGAAAACTTGCCAATGCCCGCGTTATATGAGCCAAGAAAAAGTTCACGGAAGAAAAGAATATGTCAGAGATTTAGTAAATATGTATCACGCGGATGGTGTTATTTATGAGCAAATCAAGTTCTGTGAATATTGGGGATATGAGCGTGCGCTTGCATCACATATTATGACTAATGAATACGGTATACCGTCCGTAACTGTTGACAGGCAGTATACAGCGAGTGCTTCAGGCCAGCTCAGAACGAGAGTTCAGGCTTTTGTTGAAAGCCTTGAAATTAAAAAAATTCAAAAGGATAAGGAGGGAAAGTAATTGCCTAATCAACCTAAAAATCTTGGTAAACTTCATAAAGATAAAACCGGTATCTTAAAGCATAGGGAATGGCGTGGCTTAAAAGATACTATGTATGACTATTACCGCTGGCTCATAACTTGGAAAGATATGATTGTTATGGTGCTTAAAGCTCCTGTTTCAACTGTAAAGGGACTTTGGAATTATAGATGGATGTGCAGCTATCTTACTGTTCCTGCTTGGATTGATAGGCATACAGAGGGCTTGAGGGGCGCACAGCTTCGTATTACCCAGCTTCATTTTAATGCTATGGTTAAGCATGCATGTGATATGATTCATATGCTTTTCAAGCACGATAAGCATTTTCATCCTAATGATAAGTTTTCTGATAAAGTTGTTTGTATGGATGAATTGTTTTCATTTGAAATTATGGCAGGTTTTCCTAATTTGTATGGTGTTCCTGTTCAAACTATGCCGATTTTCCTTTCTTCAATGGTAGACCAGCATATTACTCCGCCTTATCTTGATGCAACTGAAAGTTATGGTGTCCCTGCCGATGTTTGCCCGCTTCCGTCTGCTGAAGCAGGTGTTGCAATTTGTGATGATTATCCGATGTTCGGTAAAATCTTTCTTTCTTGTAATATGCCGTGTGACGGTTCAACTATGAATTCATCTTTCCTTGAAAGAAGATTTAATATGCCTACTCATGTTGTTAATGTTCCGCTTAGATATACAGAGGAAGCAACACAGGAATACGCTGTTGACGAAGTAAAATCATGTATCAAATTTATTGAAGAGCAAATGGGTGAAAAATTTGATTGGAATTCATATTTTGAAGCTATGAAAGTGTATAATCAGCAGCTTGAATATGAACTTCAAAAATGGGATGTTAATAAAACACCTTATCCGCAAATGACAGGCGCAACATTCTGGCTTTACCGTTTATTCTATTTTCACCTTTCAGGCGGATTTGATAAGCGTTTCTTAAAAACAGATAAAAAAGTTAATAAGATTATGATGAAAGCTTATGAAAAAAAGACACCTTGTTCAAAAGAAATGCGCCACAGAGCTATTGTATGGTCTTGCCCTGCAAACTACTATACTTCACTTGCAAACTGGCTTGAAAATTGCTGGGGTGTAAATGTTGTTATGGATATGGAAACTATGATTTCATACATAATGTACGATACCGAGGATAAGGAAAAATCACTTGAAACTTATGCTAAAACTCTTCAAAGAACTACTATGCGTAAGCATACAAAGGGTGGCTATCAAAATGTAGTTGATGAACTTTGGCGAATTTGTGAAGAGTTTAATGCCGATACGGTTATTATGTATGACCAAATTTCTTGTAAGGGTATGGATGGCCTTAACGGCATTTTTGATGACCAGGCAAGAGAAAGAAATATTAACTTTATTTGGGTTGCACAGGACCTTATGGACCCTCGTACAATTTCAAGAAGAGATATGCGTGAGCAAATCAATAAGTATATGACTACCGTTCTTCAGGAAGAGCCGGTTGACCCTACACTTGTTGATTTTGATGATACATTAGCTTGGTAAGGAGTGATTTTTTATGAAATATTTTGGTGGATGCGATGTAGGTTCAACCTATGCAAAATGTGTAATTCTTGATGAAAACGGAAAAATGGTGGCAGACGCTACCGTTAGAAGTAAAATTAACCCTGTTCAAAGTGCCGAGCTTGCACTCGGTGAAGCAATCGGCAAAGTTGACGGTATTAACTCGGCAGAGGATTTATCATATCTTATCGGTACAGGATATGGCAGAAATAAAGTACCTTTTGCAGATGAAAATATATCGGAAATCAGCTGTCATGCTATGGGTGTTCATGTAACTAACCCGGCAGTAAAAGCTATTATTGATATTGGCGGCCAGGATGTTAAGGGTATTGCTATTGATACCGACGGTACAGTTAAAAACTTTGCTATGAATGATAAATGCGCTGCCGGTACAGGTCGATTTTTTGAAGCTATGGCAAATGCTTTTGAAATGTCTTTGCCTGATTTCTGTAAACTTTCACTCCAGGCTAAAAATACTATTCCTATCACTGCCCAGTGTACCGTATTTGCAGAAAGTGAAGTTATATCACTTGTAGGTGAGGGCAAGCCTATGGATGAAATCGCTGCCGGTATTCAGCTTGCTGTTGCAAAGCGTTGCTTTGTTATGGCTAAAAAATCCGGTGCAACAGATTCAATTACTCTTACAGGCGGTTGCGCTAAAAATGAGGGACTTAAAAAAGCTATTGAAAAGGTACTTAAAATTAAGGTTGTTGATCTTTCAATTGACCCTCAGCTTATGGGTGCGCTCGGTGCTGCCGAATATGCAAGACAGAAAGGACTCGCACAATAATGAAAGCTTTATTGATAATTCTTATTGTAATACTTGCTCTTTTTGCTCTTACTTTTACCATCTACTTCTTCAATCTTGATATGAAACTTATCAGGATTGTGTATGACAAAATGGGCAAGTACTATGATAATCTTGATAAAAAAGATAAAAGATTGTAATAATGGGAGGTGTATTTATGAAAAAACTCTTTCGTTCTAAAAATGAAAAACTCATTTCCGGTGTTTGCGGCGGCATTGCAACTTATTTTAATGTTGACCCTACTGTTGTAAGGTTTATATGGGTTGTTGTTTCGCTTATATCTGCAAGCATTCCGGGTGTACTGATTTATATTATTTGTACATTCATTATTCCGGAAGAACCGGATGCTTTTGATACCACCGGTCAGTATAAAGAATAAAATAAATATAGGTCATAGCAACGAATGTTTGACAAATGCTTCATTGCATTGTAGTTCAACACCGACACCTGAACCAACACCAACCCCAACACCTAACCCGGCACCACAGCCGTCAATTCAACCTATACAGGAATCACCACAACAAGCTGCACAGCAGACAGCTCAACAGCAGTCAGTTAAAAATGATACAGCTGCCGAGCAAGTTAATGTTGCAAAGCCAAAATCGGTTAGTCCTAAAACAGTTAAGTCGGCAAAGAAAGCTGTATCTGTTGAATGGAAAAAAGTCGGCGGCGTAAAAGGTTATCAAATCCAAGTAGCTACTGACAAGAAATTTAAGAAGAACAAGAAAACCGTAACAATCAAGAAGCAGAAAACGACAAAGACTACTGTTAAAAAGCTTAAAGCAAAGAAAAAATATTATGTAAGAGTTCGTACATATAAAATAGTGAACGGTAAGAAAGTATATTCTGCTTGGTCAAAGGTTAAGAGTGTTAAAACTAAATAATACTGCTAAATTAAAAGGAGAAAAACAATGAAAAAAGTTATTAGTATATTTCTATCCCTTGTTATGCTTTTGAGCATTGTATCGGTAGTCGATTTTTCGGCGTATGCAGATGTGCAAACAGGTAAATGTGGTGATGAGGTAAAATATTCGATTGATACTTCAACAGGTGTGCTTACAATCAGCGGTACAGGTAAAATGACTGACTACGCAATGGGAAATCCATTTTCTAAACTTAATGTTAAAACCGTTATTATTGAAAAAGGTGTGACAAGTATTGGTAACCAAGCATTTGATTATTGTACTGTTTTGAATAATATTACAATACCTGATACCATAACAAGTATTGGCGACCTTTCTTTTGGTAGTTGCACAAGTTTAACAAGCATAACAATCCCTAATAGTGTTATAAGTATTGATGACAATGCATTTGAAGGTTGCACAAGTTTAACAAACATAACAATACCAAATAGTGTGACAAGTATTGGAAATGACTCATTTGCAAATTGTGAAAATTTAACAAATGTAACGCTAGGAAATGGCGTTACAAACCTGGGTATTAGAGCATTTAAAAATTGTGCAAAATTAAAAAGTGTAGTAATACCTGATAAGATAACAAAAATAGGATATGCCTCATTCTCGGATTGCAAAAGTTTAACAAGTGTAACAATATCCGATAGTGTGACAAGTATTGATAATGAAGCATTTAACAATTGCGCAAGCTTGGAAAATGTAACAATCGGAAAAAATATTGCTAATATCGGCGAGGATGTATTTAGGAATTGTGAAAAAATAAAAAGAATCGATTATAGAGGAACAATTGCGCAATGGGAAGCAATCAATATTGGCATGGGCAATTACTTTTTGATAAGTGCAATTATTAAATGTTCTGACGGTATTAAAGGAAACGGAAAAGCAATTACGATTGATGGCTTGACATATGAATTGGGTAATTATACTGCTTCTTTATTAAAATATGATGATTCATTACAGAATCTAACGATTCCTAAAAGCATTGAATATGAGGGATGCGAATTTGCAGTAACAAATATTGATAATCGTGCATTTGCCGGTTGTGAAAATTTAACGGATATAACAATACCTGATAGTGTGACAAGTATTGGGGAAAGTGCATTTGAAGATTGCACAAGTTTAACAAACATAACAATACCAAACAGTTTGGAAATCTTCGGGGATTATTTATTCTCCGGTTGCACAAGTTTAATATCCGTAGTTATACCTGACAGTGTGACAAATATAGGCGGGCATGCATTTTCTGGATGCACGAATTTAGTAAATGTAATGATTGGAAACAATGTAACAAGTATTGGCGAACATGCTTTTTATAATTGCAAGAGTTTAACGAATTTAACAATTGGAAACAAAGTAACAATAATTGAAAATTATGCATTTTATGGTTGTGTAAGTTTAACAGATATAACAATACCCGATAGTGTGACAAGTATTGGGGAAAGCGCATTTGATAGTTGTACAAGTTTGGTTAGTGTTACATTACCAAAAAGCATAATAACTATTGGAACTTATGCTTTTTCCGGCTGCACAAGTTTAACAAGCATAACAATACCTGATAGTGCGACAAGTATTGGGGAAAGTGCATTTGATGGCTGTACAAGTTTGGTTAGTGTTACATTATCAAAAAGCATAACGACTATTGAATATTCTACATTTTTCGGCTGTTCGAGTTTAACAAGTATTGAAATTCCGAAAAGTGTAACAACAATAGTTAACTTCGCATTTTGCAATTGCACAAATTTGACAGATGTTTATTATGACGGCAGTCAAAGTGAATGGAATAAAATAAATATAGGTCATAGCAACGAATGTTTGACAAATGC
>OLRA01001283.1_pt1 | contig 30334 bp, 18 predicted proteins | sample 1673011 | NCBI WGS metagenome assembly OLRA01 (sample SAMEA3136746, study PRJEB25190) | human gut metagenome | reverse complement strand
AAAGCATTGCAAAGCAAAGTCTTTTCAGAAATCCTACTGATCTGCGTCAATTTTTCAGGCACAGTTCTCGGATTACTTTGTTTTGTAGGCAAAATAATTATTTTTCATATTGGACATAAGAAATCATATGGGCGGATACACTTGATTAATATGGGAAGCTTGGGAGATTAAAAAATTGCACAAAAAAACAGCCCTATTGATCACTCAATAGAGCTGCTATGAATCAGTCTGATTTCAATTAGTCTGTGGTATATGGCATAAGTGCTACGTGACGAGCGCGCTTTACAGCGACTGTCAGAGCTCTCTGATGCTTTGCACAGTTACCGGTAATTCTTCTAGGAAGAATCTTACCTCTCTCAGAGACATATCTCTTTAACTTATTGGTATCCTTGTAATCAATGAAATCATGCTCTTTGTCTGCACAGAAAGCACAAACTTTTTTTCTTCTGCGAATCGGTCTTCTCTTTGCTGGAGCACCGTCTCTATCGCCTTTATTATAAGCCATGACAAAACCTCCTAATCATTATTACGCCACTGTCTAGTTAAATGGCAATTCCTCTTCGATGGCATCCGGAATATTCATGAATCCATCCCCTGCTGCCTGTGTCGGCTCAGGTCTTGATGGAGCCTGCTGGTAGCCATCCCTGTTTCCGTTGTAGTTCGCTGCAGCTGCTTTGCTCTCGGCAAACTCCTGCTCCTCTACAACTACATCGGTCGTATAAACACGGTTGCCTTCCTTGTTGGTATAGCTTCCGGTCTGAATACGTCCGGTTACCGCAATCTTGGTACCCTGATGAAGATAATTCTCAGCGAACTCTGCACCTCTGCCGAATACGACACAGTTGATAAAGTCTGCTGACTGATCATCTCCCTGACGTTTAAATCTACGATCGACTGCAAGCGTATATCTTGCAATTGCTGTCTGATTCTCTCCGGAAGAATAACGAATCTCCGGATCACGGGTCAGACGACCCATCAAAATAACCTTATTCACTTAGGAAACACCTTCCTTTCTCCTATGCTTCCTGTCTGATGCATAAGAATCTGAGAACATGATCCATGATGCGGACTGCCTGCTCAAGCTGTCCCGGAACATCTGCCTCAGCATCGAACTGAATAAAGTAGTAGTAGCCTTCCTTCATGTGCTGGATCTCGTAAGCAAGCTTCTTCTTGCCCCACTCATCCACATTTGTGATGTTACCGCCGAATTTGGTCACATAGTCCTTTGCCTTCTCGACAGTTGCTACTCTTACATCCTCTTCGATCTTAGCATCGACAACTAACGCTAATTCATACTTGTTCATAGTTGTCTGTACCTCCTTTTGGTCTCTGGCTCTCTCCATGGCTCGCCTCCGTGTGATAAGCGGCTGCGGCATGTCCCTGCATGCTTTGCCCTGTCAGGAAAGAACAAGGATAAAATAAACGTATCACAATCCAACATTCTATATCATTTGTCAATAAAATGCAAGCGTTTTTTCTTTAAATTCCTTTTAAATTCGATTTTTGCGAAAATCACACGGTATTTCCCCGCTGCAGCCAACCGTAAATCCCCATAGCCGCCGCAGAAATTCCGGCAAAGATCCACATGCCGGTGACCAGTCCCACGCTGAGCATGCCACCAAACACCATGGTTCCAATGGATTCGCCCAGATTATCGGCAAGATTGTAATATCCCATCGCCTCATCCTCTCCATATGCCGCCACCTTCGGCTGCCTGCAGAACAAAATCTCCCGTCCCGCTGCGCCAAAGCTTTTCGCCGCGCCGAGAAGGAACAACGCAAGGGCAAGCATCGGAAGCGTCTGAAAATACCCAAACAGCAGAACAGCTCCCAAAGAAACCGCACTCGAAAGATAAAGCGTTCCTCTCCCGAGATGCTTCATGGTAAGACCGGTCAGTGCTTCACTTAAGAAGATTCCCACAAGACAGTTCATGACAAGAAGCAGACTCGTCTGTGACTCGCCGAGTCCCTGGCCATCCGCAAAGATCGGCAGAAAGTAGCTGGTAAAGCCGTTGATGATCACATACGGCACGACGATCAACAGAAGGTACCCAAGCACCTGTCCGGAAAACACAAATGACAGTCTTCCGGTATGGCGCACCCTCTCTTTGCCGGACATATGAAACAGACCACCCACGGCAAGCAGCAGGAAAAGCATACTTCCCCAGATCACCGCAGAGCAGAAGAACATTTTGGATTCGCCCAGCTTCTCGGCAATCGCAGCACCGATCACCGTGCCGGAGATCATTCCAGACAGGATCGCACTGTTAATGACCGAAAATCCCTTGGACTGCACCTGATCGGACTGGTCTGCCACGATGATCGACAGTCCGTTCATCAACAGACCACACCCCATACCGCCTAAGATCAGTCCTGCTAAGATCATGCCATAGCTCCCGGAGTATGCCATCATAATATCTCCCACCGCACAGCATAAAGCCCCGGCGCCCATGACAAGACGGAAGCCAAACCGCCGCAGCAGCCCGGATACAAACAGGGACATGACACCGATCATCGCAAAATTGACCGTCAGCGGCAGAGAACCCGCAAGCTCTCTGGTGATCGGAAAATCCTCCCGGTAAAAACGTTCCACATATACTGGCAGGAAACTTGTCGGCATGTTGTACGCCGCAAAAACGAAAAACGTCACAACCCGCAGATAAGGGATTGGAAAGGTATGTGTTCTTTCCTTATGACTTAAACGTTTCCAATCCCTGCGATCCTCCATAAATGCAAGACCTTCATTTAATAAGAAAACAGCGATGATCACCATCAGGATGATCTCAACCATGATCCTTGTACGCATCGAATCGATCATTCCGGACAGCGTATCGGACACCATGCCGATCTCAATAATTCCGATCACTCTTCCCGCGCGGTCCTTGACCGGTGCCTTAACGTAAACATAGGAGCCGGTCGCATCCTGCTTTCCGTCATTGATATACTGCTCTCCGGTCAGGTAAACCTTCTTCGCTTCCTTGGCTTCTCCCTCGTCCAGCGGATAATACGCGCCGATCGAATGATCCAGATATGCCAGTGCATACGCCCTTTCTCCATTCACTTTAACAATATTACAATAGAGATTTTCACTGTACCGGCTCGTCACATCAATCAGATCATTCATGCATTCCTGCAGCTTCCGGTAATCCTCAGAGCCATAATCCGTCGGATAATTCACATGCTTTAGTGCATCCGTATCCATAATATCCGATGCGATCTGCGTCACCGTGCACATGCTGCCGATCTGCTCCTGTGTGTAGCTGTCCTTAAAACGTTCGAGCATGCTCACCATAACCACAAGTGCCGAAATACTGACACCAAGGATCATAAAGATACTGAAGCGTTTCTTTTGAAAGATTCCCGAATGGATCAGATAACGAAGCAGCACCATCGAATAATAAATTGCCGTTACACCGGAAAATGTCCACACCACAAAACAAAACAACAGCTTTGCCAGAAAAGAATCTGCATAATAGAAGCTTTGTCTGGTGTCCATTTTTACGGACACACCCTGATCCACTGCCAGCACAGCCGAAGCATTATCCCAGGTAACGGAGATCATTTCTTTTCCTGCACTTTCCGTCACCTGGATCGTCTCCAGAACCGAATGCTTCAGATCAAGCCCGGTAATCTTCTGCAGCTTTTCCATCGGACAGAAGCACTCTGCCTGCTCCTTTCCTTCCTGCAGCCGGTATATCCCATTTCCACAGATATCCGTGAAATACAGATATCCTCCCCGAAAGGAAAGATTATACGGCAAAAGCCAGGTCCGGTCTTCCGCCCGGTACACCACCTTAAGCGGATCCTTTTCAAAGGAATAGATCGTTCCGTTTTTGATCACAAAATATCCGCCATTCTCATTGACGGCAAAATCCTGAATCTCATCCGCAAGATCCCAGGAAATATACCGGTCTCTTTTCGCATTTGTCTGTCCGTTTTTCAGGACATATGTACTAAAGCCCTTTCCATCCGGATCCACCGCCGCAAAACGAATCTCATTCTTCAGGGCAACAAGTGAAAACAAATGGCGTTTCATGATCATCATATCCGTATAATCATTTTCAAAAACAACACCGGCAAATTTCCCGTCGGAGGTATACTTGAGCACCCTCTCGCCGGAAAGACCAAGCCCTGTATCATTCCAGAGTATATCGAGAATATAAATGCTGCCATCACTGCCTACCGCCACCTCGTCCGCCTCTCCAAAGCAGTCCTTCTGGTGATCTCCCCACGCGATCCGTGCCGTGATGCGTCCTTTCCCTGATATTTTGAGAACCTCGCTTTTCCCCTCATTGATAATATAGCGGTTGCCCTTTTGATCCATTGTCGCAAAATACGGGTTTGATATGTCCCGTTTTACGGACAGGGTCACAGGCAGATACCACCACACCAGCATGCCTGCTGCCAAAAGAGCCGCTGCAAGTATCATCCATATTATATCTGTCTTCTTACATTCCAGTCTGCGAAATGCCGTAAACATACTATCACCTCTTTCTTATAACAGCTGGCGCTTCGCCATCTGTGCAAATCTGCCATTGCAATGCAGCAGTTTCTCATACGTTCCCTGTTCCGCAATCCTTCCCTGCTCCAGATAAAGGATCCTGTCACAGTCCCGGATCGTGGACAGACGATGTGCAATAACGAGACGCGTGCATTTCATCTGCTTCAACGTATCCACCACACGCCCCTGCGTCTCGTTGTCTAACGCTGAGGTCGCCTCGTCAAAAAGCAGGACTCCCGGATCACTTGCCAGTGCACGCGCGATCAGAAGCCGCTGTCTCTGACCGCCGGAAATGCCACCACCATCCTCGGAGATCATCGTAAACATTCCCATCGGCATCTGCCGGATATCCTCCGCCAGTCCCGCCCGTTCTGCCGCCTCCCATGCACCCTCCATCGTCAGCCATGGTGCACAGATCGTGATATTCGAGAAAATATCCCCTGCAAACAGCTTTCCATCCTGTAAAACAACGCCGATCCTGCGGCGCAGTGAGGGAAGATCAAGCTGTCCAAGCTCGCGTTCGTCATAATATACCGATCCCCTTTCCGGCACCTCAAAGCCCAGAAGGATACGCATCAGTGTTGATTTTCCGCAGCCCGAGCTACCGACGATCCCGATATATTCTCCCGGCTCGATCCGCAGATCAAGTCCGTCTAACACATACGGCATATCCGGCGTATACCGGAAACAGATGTTGTTTAGTTCCAGCCTTCCCTCAAGCCGTTCCACCGCTTCCCTGTCCTCATAAAGCTCCGGCTCTGCCAAAAGCACCGGGCGAAGCATTTTGACCGCCGGACCGAGACAGCCAAGCTGCAGGCCAAAGTCCGCAAGCATTAAAACAGACACGAAAAAGGAAGAAAATGCGGTCTGAAAGGCAATATAATCCGAGGTCGAAAGTCCACTCTTCCAGGCACACCAGTACAGAGCCATGCTTCCGCCAAGTGCTGTCACCTTTGCGATCACCGGCGACAAAAGGATCCATGCATTTCCCATGACCGGCATATGCTTCCAGACAGACGCCCAGACCTGAAATGCCGGCTCCTGTGCACCGGCAATCTTGATCTTGCAGATTCCGCGGATCAACTGATAGGAAATGCCTGTCACCTTTGTCTGCGCCTCGTTCTCACGGTCACGCAGACGGATCTGCAATATACCTGCCACTGCAATATTACAAAGCTGAATGAAAAGGATCACAACCGACGGAATCATAAGTTCACCGGCAAACCATGAGATCTGAAACAGATAGATAACAGACAGCACCGCTGTCAATGCCGCCGGAAGCATTCTGCCGCCAATGATATTACAGATCTCCTCAATGGCGTCCGTGCGCTGATACAGCTCTCCGGAATCATATTGTTTGAAAAAGGCTGCCGGAAGCTGTAAAAGACGCCGCCACACGGCACTCTGTCCTGCCACCTTCATTTTCTCGCCCAGACGGACTCTGCAGATTTCTTTATACAAGGAAAGCAGGGTTGAAAAGATAACGGTGCTGATCACCAGAACCACGATACCCGGGATTTCCCTTGCCGTCCCGGAAGGAATGACACGATTATAAACAACGCTGTTGATATACGGCATCAGCAGCCCGCACAGCTCCACAAACAGACTGATTACAAGGATTACGATCAAATCGGTATGCGGAATGCTCTCCCACAGGAAACGCCACAGCATCCCCGTCCCTTTGTTCTCACAGGAAAATGGCTTATAAAAGCATCTCGCCGTCCTCTGAAACTGCTTTGCAAGCTGCGTATCTACCACCTTTTCCTGTTCTTCGATCCAGACATGGTAGTGGTTTCCGACCGGAACCGCCGCATAGATCCGGTCATCCTCGCCGTAAAGCTCCATTGGCAGAAATGCTTCCTTCCACCATGCCCCCTCCAGCGTGATTTTCCGCGGGATCAGTCCGGACTGCCGCAGGATGCTTTCATGCCAGTCCGCTGCCAGCAGATCGATCCCCTCCGGCATAGAGATCCGGTAATAATTCAGAATCCTGGCAATCTCGTTTTGTTCTCTTTTTCTTTCTCTCTGCTCCAATTTCATTCTCCTTTTTGCACATCAGCCTGCTCAGCGGATTCCTGCTTTATCGGTGAAGCCCCCTCTTCATCCGCTCGAAGCAATGCCGCATATGCACCGTCTGCCGCCATCAGTTCTTCGTGGGTTCCACGCTCCTTTATCACACCGCACTCCAGCATAATGATCTCATCGGCATCCCGGATCGTGGACAGACGATGTGCGATCACAACACAGGTCATCCCGCGCCGTCTTACTGCATCCATCACCTTCTGTTCAGTCATCACATCCAATGCAGAGGTTGCCTCATCCATGATCAGCACGGAAGGATCCTTTACCAGCGCCCGCGCAATTTCCATCCGCTGTGCCCGCCTGAAAAATCTGAGCCTCCCTCGCGGATCACATGCTGATAGCCATGTTTTCTCGCCATAATGTCCTGATGAATGCATGCATCCTTACATGCCTGAATCACCTTTTCCTGCCGGATCGAATCATCCCACATTGTGATATTGTCCCGGACCGTTCCCCTGAAAAGGGCGATCTGCTGATCCACAACGGCAACTGACCTGCGAAGAAGCCGTATGTCCAGCTCCTCCAGCCGGACATCATCATATAACACCGCCCCGGACGCACAGGGATAAAGCCCGCATAACAGCTTTGCGACAGTCGATTTGCCACTGCCGCTGCCTCCTGCCAGTGCGATCACCTTTCCGGGCTCTGCCTCCATGGAGAAGCTCCGGATCAAAGGTTCCGTCACCGGGCTGTAGCCAAACGAAATATCCCGCACACAAAGCCTGCCGGTCAGCCGCCCGGCATTCTCCGTTTCCGGCAAAACATCGCTCCCCGGCAAAGCAGCACCGCCCGATAAAGGATCGTCCTCATACTCCAGCACATCCTGTACCCGCTCAACATTTCCCTTCATCTCCTGCGCCGCCTGAAGCCCCTGTGCAAACGATGTCATCGGCGAAAAGCAAAGCTGCAGAAATGCCTGAAACGCCGCCAGCGTTCCGATCGTCTGCTGTCCCTCAAATACCGCATAAATTCCAAGGATCAGTATGATACCGTTACTAAACCCAGCCATCAGTCCCGGAAGGATTCCAAGACGGATCCTGCTTTTCTCCAGCTCCAGTCTGGCATTGTCGTATCTGGTCTGATAGCCGAGGATCCGCTCTAAAAGCCCCTGCTCGGCACCACTCGCCTTGATCGTCTCGATCATGGAAATTCCGGACAGCTTCACCCCCGACAGTTTTCCACTGTCCCGGCTTAAATTGCGCCCAAGATTGCCATAGTGGCGCGCCCGCAAAAGAGCCGCCAGAAGCTGTAAGATCCCCGCCACGGCTGCCACAAGACTCATCCGGACATCCAGCGAAAACATCAGACCATACAGACAGAGCATCAGGATCACTTCCATAAGTGCCGGCAGGATCCGTTCAAAAAATAACGAAATAATCTCCTGTCCGTCCTGCTGCCTCGAGACAATATCCCCACAAAACCGCTGGTCAAAAAATGCCGCCGGAAGCCGGAGCAGCTTCCGGAAAAACACTGCCGCTTCCCGGATGCGAAGCTGTGCCTGAAGCCGTTTGGCAAATAACACCTGCAGACCTCCGGCAAGAAGCATGCCTGTGCCTGTCGCCAGCATGGCAAGCAAAAGTGCCGGCAGCCATTCCGGGGAACCGCCGAGAAGGATCCGGTCCGTGAATATTTTATAAAAGACCGGCGGCAGTCCGTTCAAAAGACTGTACACAGCCCCCAGAACAATGACAAACACAAATGCCGCCTTCTGTCCGCGACACATTTTCTTAATAAATCCTCCTGTCTGAGCCGGCATGCCGATCCGCTCAAACGCCTCTCCCGGTCTAAAACACAGAGCGATTCCGGTAAACGACCGGTCAAACACCTCCGCAGGAACCCGTATTCTTCCTGACGCCGGATCATTGATCACCGCATCCGTCCCGCGAAATCCGCACAGCACCACGAAATGATTGAAGTTCCAGTGAATGATCATCGGAAAATCCTGCCTTTGCCGGATCTGTTCCGGATCCATCTTGTAGGCTTTTGCCTCCAGCTCATGCTTTGCGGCAGCCTTGACAATATATTTTGCCAGGCTTCCATCCCTCGTCACATTGCAGTCAATCCTCATTTTCTCCAGGGGAATAAACCGCTTATAATACGCCAGTATCATTGCCAGCGATGCCGCGCCGCACTCAACGGCTTCCATCTGCAGCACCACCGGCACTCTCTTTACATTTTTCATTGCTTCCCCCTGTTATATTTTCTGAAGGATCAGCTCATACGGATGATATTCCTGCCGTATGATCCGGATCCGGCAACGGTCGCCGGATTTCATGTTCAACGCCTCGCCCTTCGTATTCGACCAGACATAGCCTCCATCTCCCGTCTCCTTCACACTGAGCTGAATTGTTACCTCCACACAATTCTGTGACGGCAGGATTTCCTCCACATAGTCCAATGTGCCCATATGTTTCACAATATGATTTTCCGTCACAATGTTTTCATCAATGTTCGAAATAATTCCTTCGACATAGCCATATTCCTCTCTGGTCACATACGACGGCGTGATCTGCGCCTCCATACCTACCGCAAGCGCGCCGATCTGCTCCCTCGGAACATAGATATAAACCTCCTGATAGCTGTAATCATCCTGCGGAACGATCGATGCCACCACGTCTCCGGCATCGACTGCCTGCCCGTTTAAAAGAATCTTCTGCACAACGCCGTCCGAGGTGCTTCGCAGCATGTATTCTCCGCGCTGCCCGCGGATCTTCTCCTCCAGATCACGGTATCTTTGCGAAGTCTTCGCATAGCTTTTCTGGCGTTCCCGCAAGGTCTCAATCCTTTGCAAAGCAGCTTCGTTATAGATGACCGCAATCACATCGCCTCGCGATACCGTATCACCTTCCTCGACTAAAACGTCACCCAGAACACCGCCGGTCTGCGCCCGCAGACTGATCACATCGTTGTAGTCGAAAATAACACCGTGATAATCTGCCCCGCTGGACACTGTCCCAAAAAATGCCCACATCACCGCTGCCGCAATTCCTGTCAAAACCGCCGCAAATAAAATCCATGCACCGGATGGAATGATCCGCACTCTCTGGTCGAGCTGTTCGGGTGCTGCCAGCTGCTGCATTGCTTTTTCCTGAAATAATCCCTGTTTCATCCCTCGATCCCTCTCATTTCATTCGCACAAACTTGCTGTTTCTGCACACAAACACCGGACAGTTTTCGGAAGAAAGACGTCCCTTTTCATCGAAATAAATCCTTCCTGCCACGCCCTCATATCCTTCCTTTTTCTTCAGCTCCCGCATCATACTCTGACTATCTCCGCCGCATCTGTCATACGCCTTTCCAAGCATCTGAAACAGATCATAATACTGCACCGCCGCAGTCGAAAAGCGAACCTGCTTTTCCACCTCGTAGCGCCGTATAAACCGTTCCATCCCCTCGCTGTCCTCGTACGGATAGACCGGAACGATCACGACCCCCTCCAGATCCTTTCCATACTTTTTCAGGATTTCAGAGCTGTCAAGGGCATAATCTCCAACCACGGTCAAATCCGGTCTTTTCTTTCGCAGTCTGCTAAGCAGCCATGCGCTGTCGGTCTGTGTATAAAAGTTGGCAACCACCGTATCAATTGAAAGCTTTTCGCATCTCGCCAGCAGCTGTGCCAGACCATCCTCATCAAACGGACCGGTCTGAGTATAATAAATATTCGTATTGTCACTGTCCCGGATTGCGGACTGTATCCCTTTTAGTTCGTCCTTTTCAAATCTTGTATCCGAATGACAGAGTGCGATGTTTTCCCGTTTTTCCTGTTTCAGAAATCCGCCGATACTGCTGCCGATCGTTCTGCCGCTTAAGAAATCCGTGATCAGATATTCGTAGCCCCGTTCTGCTACCTCATCGTAGCAGCCCATTGTAATAATAAACGGCTTTTGTACCTGTTCAAAAAATCCGGCCTCCGCACCGATCGACTCGAAATTCTGAAAACTGATGACCATGTCCACACTTTCATCCTCCGCCAGTGCCTTCGCCATGGAAATTCCATTGACATAATCGCCTCCGTCATCCACACGCTCCAGATCGATTGATATTCCGCTTTCCTTTTCCAGAGCCTCCTGCGCAAGCATGATCCCGTTTTCAATTCCTTCATCGGAATAATAGTAATCACCACTGTCCAAAATAACTATTTTTAATGTGTCCGTTTTTGTGGACTTTGCTTTTGGGGGCTTTCGCTGTATTTTTCCTGCCACCATAACAGTTCCTGCCACTACTGCCAGAATAACGATTCCGGCAATGATCCGTTTTTGACGTTTCACTTCATCCCTCCCTGCTCTCCGGCGGGCTGTCCGATATAATCCTTATATCCGGCAGTTGTCCGGTATATGGTGTTTTTGCCGTCTCTGCTTAAATATTCCGGATAGAGAAGCTGGATCAGTTCCATGTCTCCTCCATGAATCTTATTGCACTTGCGCCCGGAGTCCGTCTCGTCCACGCTGTCCACCTGTACCACATACCGTGTTCCATACAGATAATACGGTAGTGCGAGCATTGTGATATAATCAACCACCGCCTCCTTGCGCGTATCCCTTCCCGTGATCTTCTGCATATAGGTTGATCCCTCAAGATACGGTCTTCTTTTTTCATAAAAAAGCTCCCGCAATTCCACCTCTCTGTCATGTACCACCAGATAGGAAAGCTTCGGATATTTCTCTGCAACATGACGGATCACATCCAGATAATGATCCGTGATCCGATAACATTCTTCGCGAAATTCTTCCATCACCTTCTCCCGGAGCGTTTCCTCCAGATTTTGAAGGATTGCCTCCATGTACTTAAAATAGGACAGATCCGGAAGCGGAATCACAATTTTCCCGTCAAACACCTCTGCCACACTGAACAGATAACGGATACTGTCATACTCCTGCCTTGTCACTCCCTTTTTACAGTTACGGATCCGGACAGCCTCGATCGTCTCCGGATGCCTTTCAATAAATTCCTCGATCGTCTCCTTTTCGTCATTTCCGACAAGGCAGCGTCTGTCACAGCTGCAGTCAAAAACCGCCCGCTCCCCATCGTCTGTCGTCATCTCCAGAAAAACCTCATCCACGCCAAACAGGCACGGTCCTCCCACCAGCCCGATCGGCTCCTTCTGTGCTAATGCCTTTCGAAGCTGTTCCAGATGCGACACAAAAAGAGGAATCTCCCGGATGTCTCCGGTCTTTATCTTTGCAAGCTGCGGAAACATTTTCTGCAGATCATAAAACCAGCTGAAATAGACCGTATTTTTGTACATCATTGTCCGGATCTCTCTGTAATCATAGCCATAAATGCCGCAAATCTCTTCCTCCTTTTCCCGCCGGATTTCCCTTTTTTGTTTCTGCAGACGTTTTCGTTTCTGTTTGAATATTGCCATTTCTTCCTGTGTAAAGCCTTCTCCCGCTTCGTTTTTCTTTCGCTTAAGCCATCTGCCAAGCTGCTCGGATATACGGTTGATACGTATATATTCCGGATCGTTTTCCAGCACATTCTTCAGCCTGCTTTTGTATTCCAGAAGCTCTGCAAACTGCTCGGCACTGTCCTCTCCGTTTTTTTCCTGAAGAAAATTTCCTATCGTGATCGGATAATCAAGCACCTTTCCGGGCATTTCCCGGTAGACGCTTTGTTCCGGTTCCATTCTGTCACATAGTATACTCCGGATGTCTGTCAGCATTTTCTTTTCCTGCCTTTCTAAGCAAACAGCCCGGCATAAAATTACCGGGCTGCCTGGCAGCAAACCTGAAATCGGTATACTGCTTTCCTTGTTTTTAACCTTAACAAATGTCATGGATCACTGCATTTGACCCCTGCATTATTTTTTGACTTTAACAACGGTTTTGCCGGAGTATCCCTTCTTCGTCACCGTCACTCTTACCGCCTGTTTCTTTTTCAGCTTTTTCTTCAGGCGGATCACCACTTTGCCCTTTTTGTTCGTCTGATATACCGGATACTTCCGGATCAATCCCTTTTTCTTGCCTTTTCCGGCTGTCTTTTTGTTCCGGTAAACGGTCACAGAGACCTTCGCCTTTGACAGCGTCTGAACGGTTATCTTATTCCCCTTTTTGTTGATCGTCACCTTTGCCGTCGTCTTTTTCACGGTCGGCTGTACGCCTGCGTCTGACGGTGCCGGTGATGCGGAAACTGATGGCGTACCGGATGGTGCTGCGGTCGGCTGTGAGCCGGCCGGTGTGGTACTTGACGGTGTATCTGTCGGCACCGGTGTCACAGTCGGTGTCGGCGTCGGCTTTACTTCTGCCTTTTTGACCGTTACCTTGATCGTATTTCTGGTGATCAGTGACTCCGGCACACGGTACATTTCCCGGTTCTGTCTAAACCAGCCGGTTCCGTCGGTCTGGCTTAACGAGCCAAAGCTGCCATCGTATTCCTCCTCAATATTTCCGTTTGCGGCAAATGGATCTGCCTGCTGCAGCTCGCCGCCCGGATACGTGACTGCGGTAATTTCCGTCTCGCCCTCCCTGAGCGGGATCAGCACACCGTTGTCATTGACATAAGCCACACTTTCATCCGAAGAGGTCCATTTTGTATTCAGGATCGACTTTGGATCAAGCCCCTGTTTCTGAAGCTCGGCTGCCTCACTGCTATCATCTTTCCAGTCAAAGACCGGCTCCAGCTTAAGCACCTGATCCTCAGAAACCTTCAGCGTATCCTTTACCGGCTGCAGCGTCTGTGCCGCATCCATGATATCCGGAATACCCTGATCCTGAGCTGCTTCATTGCTAAGCTCACACTGTCCGATCCGGATACCGCTCAACGCATCCACTGCCTTTCCTTCCCATGCGGACACTTCTCTTGTCACATTAAACGGCTGTGAGATATCGCCATATTCCGCCGTCAGCGTCAGTGCATCGGACTTGCTTCCATCCTCTGCGGTTGTAACTTCGCCGAACTTCGAATTGCTGATATCAACCGTCATGGTCAGATCGCAGCTCTCTCCATATGCTGCCTTAACATTCTTTTCCTGTGCCAAAACTTCTTCCTTATCCTTCACCTTTACCGTTCCTTCAAAATCCTGATTTCCCGTATTGACAACATGCAGCTTCACCGATGCTGTTTTTGCATCAACAAGCTCTGCACTGACCACGGAAATACTCAGCTCCGGCTGTTCATGAAGCACCTTCTCCACGGTAGTGATCTCATCCCCCTGCTTCAACTCGATCACAAGCTTTGTTCCTTCTATCTGTCCCATATTCAGGACACCATCATACTGCAGTGTTACCGTATTTCCTCCGAGAAGCACTCCCTTTCCGCCATCCTCTGTGACGGTTCCAAGAGACGTCCATTCCACCTCGTCGGTCACGACTTCATTGTCCCCCCGGATATACATCCGATACTCCGCATTTTCGATCGGTTTTAAGCCATCGTTGGTGACATTCATCCGGAAGGAAATGTCCTCTCCCGGCGCATAAAGCTCCTTCTCCGTCTGAATGCCATCATTCTGTAATTCACTTCCGATCACAAAAGTCTGCGCATACATCTGCATATTGCTTTCATCCATTTCGAAGACATTGTTGTCATCGAGTTTCTGTTTTCCTTTGATAAAGAAGGCGCGAATATTTCCGTCCTCATCCACCCGGAAGGAAAGATCCTCGTAGTTGTCTCCCTGTCCATCGGTAAGCTGAACCGGTTCTGACCATCCATAGCCGTCACAGGCACGGATCGTTTTAATCTTTGCCGGATCCCCTGCCGAAACGACACCGGTCTGACCGTTCAGATCCTCCTGCTTTTTGTAGTCAAACGTGAACACATCGCCCGCAGAAAGGGTCGAACCGTCCTCCAGTGTTGTGTCCTTCAATGCCGTGAAGCTTACCGGATACGTTGTTTTATCCTTGCCTGCCGCAAACTGGTACGTTTTCGTATCATCGTCCTCAAATGTGTATGCGCTAGAAACAGATTCCAGCTCCGGTTCACAATATGCTCCGTAAAGCTGTGTCTCGCGCACGACATTTTCGGCTCCCGACTTATCTTCATCCTTCTGGCTCGTTCCGAGTGCACTCCAGATCACATACATGCTATTGTCGTTTGCCTGCACATCGTATTCACTGATCTTGTTCTCCGCAACACTGCCATCCTCGCTGACCTCCTGCTGATGACGGATTGCTGTGACAACCGGATCATTTTCGTATTTGTTGATGATATACATCGGTCTTGTACTGCCATCCGGCATGGAGACCTGTGTTTCCTTCAGATAACTGCTGTCACTGTTTAAGGACGATACTATATCGCTGACATTCAGATACTGAATATCTCCGTCATGCAGCCAGTACAGATAGGTCATGCCCTTGCAGCGCACAAACTTCGGTCTGGAATCTCCGACAGAATCGCCCGTGATCTGGATCGGATGATGGAACTCATCCTGCCTGAAGTTGTAGATCTGCAGGTACAGTCTCTGATCGTCACTCGTCTCCAGATTGGCATCCGCATCGGTCGTGTACGCATAAAGAGACAGGCCGTTGTAGGAAATGCTGTCGGAATCTACGACACGCGGATCTATCATCTCATCTACGATCACGTCTGAGGTCTTCTTTGTCTCTGTGATCGTACGCGTAACCGTTTCTCCGTTTTCATCCTCGATCTCAACGGTTTCACCCGGTACCTCAGTCTCCGTTTCCTCGATCCTTGCCGGTACACCGAGATCTAACAGTCTCTGACCATATAACTCAGGATCCTCCGGATCTGCAGAATCCCATTCCAATGCTCCGTTTTTCAATGTTGCCATACGACATGCGATCGCATTGTAGCCATTGATGATATCACCGTAGGTTGTCACCTCGGAATCACTGTCGGCATCCTCATCCACGATCACATCGCCATTGTTGCCATGCTCGTAGCTTTGCTCATCGTAATCAATCTTCGTATAGTAAACAACCAGCCTCTGTGATTCTTCATCAAAGGCGATCATCGGATCCATATCTGCCATCACTTCATCCTGTGTTGTCTTCGTGACCGCAAATTCGTCCGTCATCGTATTATCATTAACATCAAACAATACACCACTGATATCAAGCTGCGACAAAACATCCTTGGTGCCGTCCTGATCGGTAAATTCCCTTGCGGCATCGGACCATGTGATCAGCACCTTGTCATCTGTCAGACGATAAAGAGCCGGTGCCTCATCCCAGGTTCCGTCATCGCTGACACTGACCGGTCTGGACCATGTTGTGCCGCCATCTTTCGTGATCGTGTAGAACAGCTCGGCACGGTTGATCATGTCACGCTCTCCGCTGTCGCTGATAAATACCGTGAGCTGCTTGCCATTGCCCAGATCCAACATCTTTGTCTGCTGATCCGGATAAGCTCCCTCCATCAGGAGAACCTCTTTGCCGGCATCCACTGACCGCTTCTTTAGCTTCACCGGCTGCCACTTGCTTCGGTTATTCAGATAATCTCTCGCAAATTCTTCCGAATTGGAGATATCGTCAATATCCTCATAGAGATAATTCTCCTCGAAGTCATTTAACATCTTTGCCACGCTGACTGCACCATACTGGAACAGATTCATCTGCTCACCCTTGTAAAGCGTCCATTTCTTTTTGATAAATAAAATTTTCAGCTTCAGTGCCGCACTCAGTGTAACATTTCCATATCCGGAGGAAGATTCGTTCTGTCCCATAATTGGTACAGTGAATCCGAAGTTAAAATCGGCTGTTCCGGATACGACAACACTTGCCACCTTGCCAAGACCAACACCCGCGCCCACGGTAATGGTCGGTGCCAGCATGAATTTGGTGTACAGCGAGAAGTTATCCTTATTCAGGCTTAATGCCCCCTTCTCGTCGCCGGCCTTTGTCACATTGAATACATCATCGTACATTCTGCCGTTTGAGGATTCTGCGGCAAATGCTGCCACCGCCTTTCCTCCTACCTCAAGCTCTGCAAGGATCTCCACTCCGATCGGCGTCATGTAGCTGACCGTATACTGGAAATCTGCATCTGCCGCGGCGATCAGTGCCAGCGAATTAAAATAATACTGACCATCCGGCTTGCCCTGACCGGTAATTCCACTTTCCACCGTCAGGATCACCGCAACGCTGAAATTGTAATGGAAGGAGCTGCTTCCCATTGTACTGCTTGCCGGAGCAGCGCTTTCCTGCGCCTTCTCCGCCGCCTTCTTGCTCTCATTCAGATCCTTCTTCGGTGCCGGTGTGCTTGTTGCCTTCTCATCGTCACCGTCGTCATCCTCGCTGTCATCACTGCCCATCAGACTCTCCATATACTGCTTGATATTGTCTCTTCCGGACAGTGCCTCCCCCTTATTCTCCGCACGATATTCCAACTGCTGTTTCTTAAGTTCCTCCATGACCTTGCTGTTATAGCCAAAGGCAACCTGGATCGTGTTGATCTGCGCATTTGTTTTCTTATCATTGTAATGCGTCTTGTTGCCCATAGATTCGACATCATAATCAAGAGGAAGATCAAACTTTGTGCTGACACTTCCGATCAGCTTGAGCACCTTGGTAAACGGTGTTTTAAAGCTTGCTGCAATGCCGATCGCCGTCAGTTTATTCTGGAAGGTCATACCTACATCCACTGCAGGATATACATGGTCAACCTCCTTGCCATCCTTCTTATCCGTAAAGATTCCCTGAATGGTCATCTGGTCGCCGCCCTTGACGCCTGCCTTTAAGGTATTTAAGGTCAACTCAAACGGCTGATCTGCCGATTGACGCGTTAAGGTCTTCGAATAAATCTCACGGTCGTCGCGAAGAATCTTCACCACAGCCTTATTTGCCTTAACACCAACGCTGGAGCTAAAGCCAAAGGTAAATGTCGTGTCATCGTTGACAACATCTAAGATGCTATCGCTTCCGTTGGAACGGATCCCTGTGTCTGTTCCGCCGATTTTCACTGAGAAATTGGTCGGGAACATATACTTGGAAACATCGATCGTCTCCTCTTTATAGCCGGTTCCCTGTACGGCACCGACAAAGCTGATCGCACCCATGCGGACGTCCGCCATATAGGTTTTACCCTTCTCATAGTTGCCTTCTGCGATATAGTAGCCTTCGCTGTCTCCGGTCACAGCATCCTGACCGGCAAAGGTCACGGTCGCATCAGTCAGCGGTTTCTCGATCGAAACATCCGGATCCAGCACCGTGGATGATTTCTGCGTCAGTTTCATCAGCACGGTATTTTCATTGCCGGTCGATGTGTTGCGTCGCACAAAATCATAATAAACCTTGCTGTTTGCATAAATGCTCGGGCTGTATTTGAATACATTTCCATAGAAAATGCTGACGCTTCCCGCAAGATCCCCGGAAAATCCCAGCTCTTCGAGACGTTTCTTCGCACTTTTCACATTTTCATCGGAAAGATTTCCATCGTTGTCGGTATCTGCGGAATAATCTCCCCATCTGCCGATAAACAGCGGAGAAATCATGGCATTCATGGTGTAATCCGTAAATGGATTTGCATTTTTGAAGGTCAGTCCGGTGTTTAAATTGCCAAAGGTGTTGCCGCTGCTGTCCTTCATCATGCCCTTGTCGTCAGACACGGACACATAGCCGCCGGAGTTTCCGAGGAAATCAATCTCTGTTTCCTGCGAGGTCAGATTTAATCCATTCACCTTGCGGCTTCCGCTGATTGTAATGGTTGCCCCGGTTCCGTCCACCCAGCCAAGCTTCTTCCATGTTCCGCTCATGGAGAAACGGTATTTTCCGTTTACAACCGTCGGTGTCAGTTTATATGGTGCGCCCGTAACCAACGCACCGCTGTCATCATACACACACAGACTTGCGCTGACCGGTTTGCCGAACATCTGCGCCTGATCGCCCTTGCCGTTTTTGTATTTTGGATTAGCAAGATATTCAAAGGAAATGGATACCTGTGCATCCGTACCACTCTGATACAGCTTCTCCATCGCCGTCTGCATTGCTTCCACATCAGAAGCCTTTGAACAGTTATACGTCTTTCCGGCGATCACATATTTCAGATTTGTGTAGGTGTTGCGGTACGTGTTCGGGTCCGCCTCCACCTGCAGCTTCGTATCACTGTAGTCAAGCTTGACGATATTGTATGGCAGCTGCAACGAGATATTGGCAACATTTCCCGCCGAATTGCTGTTATCAAGCGTCAGACAGGTTCCTGCCGCTGCTGCTGCAAAGGACTTCCTGCCCCACTTATAGTCATTCTCATTTCTTGTGGTATAAACAGAGAACGCCGGGTTGTACGCGGCAACATTTCCGGAGCCGGTCAGCCCATTCACCGTATCACCCACCTTGAGCGTAAACTCTTTCCCCTTCGCATCAAAGCCCTTGAACATTCCTCTGTTGACATTGGCATTCTCCAGCTTTAATTTCGCTGTCTTCTGGGACAATACCGGTCTGAAATAGATCTTATCTGCCTTATAAAGGTCAAATTTACTAAAGAAATCGGCATTTAATACAACATTTAAATTGCTTCCGTCTGTGATCCTCTGCCATTCCCTGTTGTCTGTTGATGCCTCAATTCCCTTCAGCTCCAGTACCTGCTCGTTGAATTTCTCGAGCTTAAAACGGATCACATCGGAGCGGTAAACGCTGCCATAGCTCGTTTGATTGATCCCGTTTTTACTGTTCTGTACATTCGAGGAAACAGAATCGATCTTTAAAGTAGGAGTAATATCCGTTTTCTTTTTTAAGGTCAGTTCTCCCTTTCCATTTCTGTCATACCCGACCTGATATTGCTGCGTATAAAATTTATCATGGGATGCCTGACAGGAGGCCGTGTATTTTTTCAGATATAAACGCATCCAGCCTACATAACCATTGGTATGATTGCCTTCCTTTGCCCAGCTCTGAACCTTCACCTTATTCTTCCACTGGTTATTATTGTCAAAGGACTTCTTGCAGACCGCCCATTTTGTGTCTGCTTTATAGCTCCACTTCTGATCATTTCCAAAATACATATTGACGCCGTATTCTTTTTCTGAATGATGATGCGTCTTCTTAAAGATCCACCAGCCGGAGGTCGTGGTCCACTGTCTGCCGTTACCGGAATTGTAGTAGCCAAACTCCGCTGCCGAAGCACCGTACAGTTTCACACTGTCCTTTGTGGTGATCCATCGGTCACCTCCCCAGTATTGGAACCGTGTCTCATTCTTCTCACGCCAGATATTACCACCGCTGTAGTCCATATCCTGCGCCGGAACAGCCCACTGACCATTTTCCGGCTTCCAGCCGTTCGGACTGATCTTCTCCGGACCGGTCTGCGCTGCCGTCGCTGTTTTCAGTGCTGCCTTTTTCTTCGATGCAGCTGCCGGGATCACAACCTGGCAGGCATCCTTCATATAGCTGCTTCCGTCACGGCTTAACAGAACATAAAAGTCGCGGCTTGCCTTGCGGTACTCATTTGATAATACATCAATGGATACCTTCTTCTCCGTCTCACCGGCATAGAAATCGACCTTTTTCAGACCGGCTTTATAGTCAGCCCCCTGATTGGCACTTCCCTCGCCGGTTCCGATATAAACGGAATCAAAGAAATTAATTCCTGCCGTTCTGCGGACCGTGACAACTGCTTTGTCCGCGGAGGCATTCACCTTATCCTTTGCAAAGGTATACTTAGACGCCTCACTGCCATCGTTATCCTTGATATTGACATAGGCATTGTAGGATTCACCGACCGGTGCACTGCCCTCGACCGGAAGAAGTGCACAGACAAGCTGCTCCTCTGCCTCGGAAATCTTGTCATCCTTCGGCACCAGATAGAGGTATTTGACATACTCTCCGTCCTTGAAGTTTAACACCTGCTCACTTCCGGAAACATTGTCCATAAAGACTTCAAAATTGTCTCTTACCTCGTCTGCCTTCTCGGAGTTATCGGCAATCTTCCAGTTTGGACGATCCGATTTCTGTCCGGTCTGCGCGTCGCGGCTTGCCTTTAAGGATGTTTTCGCTGTCTGTGGTTTGCTATCTGCCTTTGCGGCATACGGCGTCACCGTCACATCCGGATACTGATCCAGTGGATTCCCGGTTGCAACAGCCTGCTTCTCCTGACCGCCGGCATAATCTGCTGCCGCAGCCTCCACCACACTGCTGCCGTCCGGCGCCTCGGTGCTTTCTGCGGTATCGTCTGTGCTCAGATCCACCTTCTTTTCCATTGCCGTCTGAATCAGCGGAAATGCATCCTTCCCCTTCTTCATGGCACGGAAACGATTCTTTCCCACATAGATCTTATAGTCCTCACCATAAGAGCTTGTGATATCAATCGCTTTAAACTTTACCTGTGCACTCCCCTCGGTTCCACCCTGACGGATCACGGCAATCTCAAGCGCCTTGTCACTCTCCTTCACCTCCATCTGGGTCCCCAGAAAGTTAAACAGTCCGTTCGGATATTCCTGTACCATCTGCTTTCCGTCCCGGATTGCTTCCCTTAAGCCGGCTTCCTGCGCCTTTGCCTTCTGCTGATAGGATGCTGCCGCGGCCGAGACCTCCGAAACATTTCCCGTTGCGAGCATCGCCGCCACTAAGAGCAGCGATATTCCTCTTCGGTAATAACTTTTCCATTTTTTCATACAATCCCTCATTTCGTTTTGCGGATTTTATTGTGACTTAAATTCTGCTAATCGTGTCATCGCTGATCGCAGTTGTCTCAACCTTCTTTTTCTCACGCAGACTGTAGCCGCCTGCCACCTGCTCGAGGTCCTCCAGACTGATTTCTGTTACCTCCTGTGCTGCCTTCTTGTCCTCCTGATTCAGCTTCTTGTTTTCCATAAGCTCCTCCTTTCCTGCATTACCTTCATTGTTTTCATTTTATTCATAATAACATCGCTGTTACCGAAAGAATACCTGCATTTCGTCCCAAAATTCATACATTTGGTCAAAAAACGTATGCGTTTATGCATTTTTTGCTGTATTTTTGTGACGAAATGTGTTACAATTTGTTCATATTCATCGAACGAGGGGAGGGTTTGCTATGACCATTGCAATCTGCGATGATGATCCGGCGGTCTGTGACTATCTGACCGGCTGCATCCGAGAATACGATGCGCTTCACGGTATCGGACCGGATATGAAGATCCTCTGTTTTCCGCGGGGCGGGGATTTTCTGAAAAATCCCCACGCCGATATTCTGTTTACGGATATTTATATGGAAGATCTGTCCGGCATCGATATGCTCCAAAGCATTCCGCCGCGCTTCCGTCCCCGCTATGTGATCGTGATCAGCACCAGCCGCGAGTTTGCCATTGACGCCTTTCGTCTCAAGGCGACACATTATCTGATCAAGCCCCTTGACCGTAAGGATGTGTTCGAGGCGCTGGATCGCTGTATGGAACATCAAAGGCTCTCCCCGCAGCTTCAGCTCCATGCAGCTTCCGGTCTGATCTCCATCCCGATGGCATCGATCATTTATCTGGAGTCTTTTCATAAACGCACGCTGATCCACACAGAGCGTGAGACGATCTCCACCTACGATCCGCTGCAGGCACTAAACGAAAAGCTGGATGACCGTTTCCTGCAGCCACACCGCAGCTTTATTGTGTCCATGCCGCATATCCGTGCGTTTTATTATGATCATCTGATCCTCGATAATGATCTGGAGATCATGCTGTCCCGCAAGAAGCGCAACGAACTAAAAAAGCAGTATCAGGACTATCTTTGCCGGATCACGCGGGAACGCGGATGACTGCTCTGACAGAAAGGTAAGCTCAAAAAGGCTGCAGGCCGGAATACTTTTTCTGATTTTACAGACTGCAAGTGCTGCAGAAGGGAGGTAGTTATGCTTTTATTGATACGTCTTCTGGTGGGATACTTTCTCCAGAGCTTCCCCTTCGGACTGCTCTGCATCTACGCCTTCCGGGATCATTACCGTTTTCGCAGCAGACAGACCTATCTGATTCTGAGTGGCGGAACCCTGCTGCTTAGCACAATCTTTTCTACTCTATGCATACTCCTGTACAAATATTCGATCATTCCACAGAAGGATCTCTTTTTCGCTGCCAATCTGCTTTTTATGGCAACGATGATCCCCTGTCTTTTGATGTATATTTATCTGACTCGCGGTATCTTCTCCAAGAAGCTGTTTGTTTTTCTGTTTGCGCTGACCGCAGCATTTGTCATAAATTCATTTAACAACATCATCTGCTCCCATCTTTCCAGACACATGACGGCGGACGGGCTGCCTTACGACAATGTCTCAATCCCGATGATCCTTTTGTGTACGCTGTTGTTTATCCCGCCGCTGTTATTTCTCCTGCACCACAAATTTATTCCGCTTTGCGATTTTCTGGATCCAAAAGAATACCGCCAGCTCTGTCAGCTCGCACTTGTTCTCTTTCTGATACTGATATTTGAATTTTTCCCGATGTCTGACGGAAGAATTTACAACCGGACCATCCTGTATCTTTACATCGCTTTGATCCTGTGTACGTTTATGATCTATTTTATATTCTTTCAGATTTTCGCCAGAGAGAAGAAGCGGTTTGAAGCGCAGAAGCAGCTGGAGGAGACAACCCGCCAGCTCGAGCTGCAGCAGACGTATTATCAGAATATGATCAAAAATACCGAAGAAACAAGACGGATGCGGCACGATTTCCGCCAGCATCTCATCGTTCTGCAGGGCTATGCAATGGCCGGAAACACACAGGGACTCGTCGAATATCTGTCCGACCACATCCGTCAGATCGACCATCTTGCCACTCCGTCGTATTCCAATCTTCCGGTCGTGAACATGCTCCTGCATCATTACCGCCGGCTTTGTCAGGAAAATGAGATCAGGATGGACATTTCCGCCACACCGATTCCATCCACCGGTCTCTCCGATTCGGAGCTTGCCACGCTGCTCGGCAATCTTCTGGAAAATGCCTATACCGCAGCAGACCACGCCCTGCCCGGCAACCGAAGCATTACGGTCCGCCTTGCTGTTCACGGCAACATGCTTGTCATCACGATCGACAACGGCTTTGACGGAAATGTCAACAAAAAAAGAGACCATTACCTGTCGACAAAAGTGTCTCATACAGGTTATGGTCTCCGCAGTATTCGTCATATCTGCGATACACACGGTGGAAACTGCAGCTTTTCGCATGATACGGACTGCTTTCACTCCTCTGCCGTGATCGCCATTGATCCGGATTAACCGCCGTTACGGTAAGACATTTTTACGTTCCTCGTATCGCTTTAAACAGCCTCTTTTACTTGCCGGCATTTGCTACGATCTTCTCTGTCTCCTCAATAAAACGCTCCATCTCTTCTCTTGTACCGATGGAGATCCGGAGATAATTGTCGATCCGTTTCTGGCTGAAATGACGCACGAAGATATGTTTTTCTCTGAGCGCATCAAAAATCTGAACAGCCGGTACACTCTCATGAGCAGCAAAGATAAAGTTTGTCCGGGAATCCCGGAACGAAAATCCAAGACGTTTCAACTGCTCCTTCGTCCACTCTCTCGTCTCGATCACCTTTGCAACAGTGTCCTGAAAATAGGTCTCATCCTCGAGCGCTGCCACGCCGAGTGCCACGGAAAGTCTCGTCATCGGATAGCTGTTGTAGGAATAACGGACATCATTCATTGCTTTGATCAGCTCCGGATTACCCATCGCATATCCGATACGCATGCCGGCAAGCGAACGCGACTTGGAGTAGGTCTGCACGATCAGTACATTGTCGTATTCCTTCGTCAGCTCCAGCGCAGAGCTTTCGCTAAAGTCCGCATATGCCTCATCAATGATGACCACCACATCACGGTTATGCTCGATGACATCACGCAGAAAATCTATATTCTGCAGCACACCGGTCGGTGCATTCGGATTGGCAATGACAACACCACCGTTTTCTTTATAATAATCCTCCCGGATCAGATCAAAATGCTCATCCAGCGCCGGTCTCTCATACGGAATCTGAAACAGCTCTGCCCACACATCGTAGAATGAATAAGTAATGTCCGGGAAAAGGACCGGCTTCTTTGAATTGAAAAATGTCATAAATGCGATTGCAAGCACATCATCGGAACCGACTCCCAAAAAGACCTGATCACTTGCAAGGCCATATCTTTTCGCAAGGGCGTCTGCCAGAAGCTGTGAATTCGGATCCGGATAGAGACGCAGACTGTCACAGTCAAAGCTTTTGAGTACCCCAACCACCTTTGGTGATGGCGGGTACGGATTCTCATTGGTATTTAACTTGATCATGTCCGGCAGGTTCGGCTGCTCTCCCGGCACATACGGTTCAATTGTCCTTAAATTATCTCTCCATGTACTCATTGGTCGTCCTCATTTCTGTCTGATATCGTTGTTATTTGTAATTCCTATGCACCACTTTATAATTATTCTTTGTGCACTGTTTTGTAATTTTTTCTTGTGTTCGTAATTATCTGTGCACTGTTGCCGGCTTTATTCGTTCTCATAGCTCTTTGCAAGCTTCTCGAAGGCAGGCAGTGACCGCTTGATCATCTCCGGATCCACACAGTAAGCGATACGGATATAGCCCGGACACATAAAGGAGCTGCCCGGCACAACCAGCAGATTGTATTCCTTTGCTCTTGCCACAAATGCACTGTCATCCTCCTCGAGTGTCTTCACCCACAGATAAAAAGCACCCTCCGGCTTTACAACCTCATAGCCGTACTGCGTCAGTGCATTAAGCAGCATTTTACGGTTTCTGTCATACGCAGCCACATCGGTCTGCTCGTCCAGGCATTTTGCAACAGCAAGCTGCATCAGAGACGGCGCATTGACAAAGCCCAGAATACGGTTTGCTACATTGGCGGCGCAGATCACATTTTCAAAATCATCGACTTCATCCGGGATCACCAGATAACCGATACGCTCACCCGGCAGGGATAAGGATTTGCTGTAGGAATAGCCGACGATCGTATTATCATAATATTTCGTCAGATATGGCACCTCCACACCATCGTACGCAAGCTCACGATACGGCTCATCTGCGATCAGATAAATGGCTGTGCCGTATTCTTTCTGCTTCTTCTCCATAACGGCTGCCAGCGCACGGATCGTCTCCTCGCTGTAGACAACACCGGTCGGGTTGTTCGGATTGTTGATGATAACCGCCTTTGTCTTCGGTGTGATCTTTGTCTCAAACTCCGCAACATTCGGCTGAAACTCCGGTGGATTCGGAGCAACTACAACCATTTTGCCGTCAAAGTTGGCAACGTAATTGTTGTATTCTCCGAAATACGGTGCGAATGCGATGACCTCATCCTCCGGGTCAAGGAGTGTTTTGAGGACAACGTTCAGTCCTCCGGCTGCACCAACAGTCATAAGAATGTTCTTCTCTCCAAAGGATGTCCCGAAGCGTTTATTCAGTGAGGACGCAATGGCTTCGCGCACTGTCTCGTAACCGGAATTGTTCATATATCCATGCACATAACATGGAGATTCCTGCTCCAGAATCTCACAGATTGCATTCTTGACCGCAGCCGGCGGTTCCACACTCGGATTTCCCAGGCTGAAATCGTATACGTTCTCTGCGCCGTATTGGGCAGCCATCTTCTTTCCTTCCTCAAACATCGCTCTTGTAACCGAGCTTCCTTCCACATACTTGATCATTTTCTGTGCGATCATGCCAGACCCTCCATTTCGTATTATGCAACACCATACTGTAAATATCCGGAGTATCCCTGCTGCTCTCCGGTTATGTTCAATTTACTCCATTAAGTATAGCACTCACTCTTCTTATATGCAAAATGTTTTGTAAGTGGAGGAATATACGAATATAGAACAAAGTGGGCTTGCCCACTTTGCGCGTCACCGCACAATTGCTTATGCAATCTTCCTCTGTGCGGTGATCGCATCCTCGCGGAGCGTTTTTACATTATAGGAAACAACAAGTTTCCTATAATGTAAAAAAAGCACCTGATAATTATCAGATGCTTCAAAGTAGTGCGCGATCAGGGGTTCGAACCCTGGACACCCTGATTAAGAGTCAGGTGCTCTGCCAGCTGAGCTAATCGCGCTCATGTCGCTGTGCTCTCGCAAGCGACTTTGCTATAATAACAGATTATTTTATAAAATGCAACCCCTTTTTTGAAATTTTTTTATTTTTTCAAAAATCAGTTGGTAAAAATCTGTGACCAGTAGTATTTCTCCCCCTTTGTGGTGCTGTAATATCCAAGCCCCATATAGGCATAATCGGTCGACATGATCTGTGCACGGTGTCCGGCATCTGCCATCCACTTCTCCACAACATCCTTCGGCGTCTTGCAGCCGGAGGCAATATTCTCTCCTGCAGATTCGTATACGATCTTCTCATCAGTCAGAACGCTGCAGCCGTTTCTTCCATCCGGACGGTTCGGAGAATTCTGTGTCACAAGCTCCTTCGCACGAATACAGGCAGCCTTGTCGAGTGCTGTGCTCGCCTTAAGTGGTGCCAGCTCCTCCCTGGCGCGTTCTTCATTCACAAGCTTTAATACCTGTGCCGCATACTTGTCTGCCGTTGTCACGGCAACATACTTGCCAATCTTTACCACGGAGGAATACTTTCCGGTAACGATCCGGGAACCGGAGGTCTTATAGGCACGAACCTTTACATAATATACTTTATTTTTCTTTAATTTGCTCATTTTAAATGAGGTTGTGCGTGTTGCACCGATCTGGGAATACTTTCCTTTCTTCTTAGTGGAAAGAAACACCTGATAACCGGTCACTCCGGACATCTTCTTCATGGTAAGCTCCGCCGTGGTCCCGGTGCGCCTGCTTACCGATACACCGGCACGTCCCAGTGCGTGTGTCCTCTGAACCGGCTGCCACTGCAGCATACTGACACAGCACAATATCGCCAGTACACCACAGAATCTCCTTTTTAATGTTATTTTATTCATGAAAATATTCCATCCCTTTCTCCTCCCGCAGGCTTTAAACCGCAGGCATCAATCGTCATAAAACCTTACTTCTGTAACGACTTTTCAATTTTTCCCAGTATACCACGATTTCATGGTGTTGCAAAGTATCCTCCGAATTTCTTCAAGAAAATTTCACATTTTTTTCAATTTTTTTGTAAAAAAGGGTTGCATTTTGTCAGCAGGTTGTATATAATAAGTTCGTTGTCGCAAAGATGATGAGCGCGATTAGCTCAGCTGGCAGAGCACCTGACTCTTAATCAGGGTGTCCAGGGTTCGAACCCCTGATCGCGCATTGAAGGTCCTAATTTGATAGAAGTCTATCGGGTTGGGGCTTTTTTCTACTTAATTTTACGACTGAATATCATATCACGGATTGTATCATATTATGCAAACAATCACATTTTTGACAAACAATCACATTACACTAACCATATTGGCACAGGGCATTTAATATAGGAGGTATTTATGAGAAAACATTTTGCGATCAGTACACTGTTAAGTGTATCTATGATCCTTTCGTCACTATCCTGCATACCGGGACGCATGGTTTGGGCTGCGGAACAGACACAGGGGAGAATTGCTGCCGCATCCATTTCCGGAAAGAGTACAGCGGCACCACAGACGCTTCCTGCCGATCAGAACGATCCCGGCTACGAGCGTCTTACCGGTCAGTATGAACCTGCCGCCGAGGAGAATATTTCCGGCGCAGGCTCTGCTGTTTCCACATTCTCAGCGGATGCGCAGGGCTCCGGCGGATTTCTTTCCGTGAATCCCGCCACCTCCGGTCTGAAGGGCTACAGCTCTTCCGTAAGCGCATACACCGGCAAGACCTACACACACGCATCCAATTTTGACGGCATGAGTATCTACAACGGTATCGATGTTTCCTATCATCAGGGCACGATCAACTGGAGCAAGGTGAAAGCCGCCGGCATTGATTTCGCAATTCTGCGGCTGGGCTACCGCGGTTACTCCAACGGCTCTCTCGTCACCGATTCCAAATTTACTACATATATTAAGGATGCAGTCGCAGCAGGCATTCCTCTCGGTGTATATTTCTGGACCGAGGCGATCAATGTCGATGAGGCAGTCGCCGAGGCACAGTATGTCGTATCGACACTCGCTCCTTACAAGTCATCGATCACCATGCCTGTCGTGATCGACTGGGAGTTAAACAACAACAGCCGCCACGGCGGTCTTCCGAAAGCTACCAATACCGCAATCTGTTCCGCTTTCTGCGATTATGTCAAGCAGAGCGGCTACACGCCGATGATCTACGCCAATGTCAGCGACCTGAATAACAATCTGGACGGCGAGGCACTGGGACAGAAATACGAGATCTGGGTTGCCCGCTATAACAATATCGTCAACAATGCCACCGCTCAGTTCTACGGCAATTACAGTATGTGGCAGTACGCCAGCTCCGGTTCCGTGGACGGGATCTCCGGCAATGTCGATATGAATTTCTGGTATACGACCGGAAGCCCTTCCTCACCGGTCTTTTCCCATGGTGCAACACCGGGAGCAATTGCCACAGCCACACCGGCTCCGACTGAGGATGATGTGGACAGCCTCGACAAAGTCACAGGCTTTTCCGCAAAATCTGCTGCCAAGAAGCTTTCTCTCAGCTGGAATGACGTAGAGGACGCCGATGGATATCAGATTTATCGCAAGGACACCTACAACGGCTCCTTCAAAAAGGTAAAGCAGATCAATGACCCCGACGTAACGACCTGGAGTAACAGCGGTCTTTCCAAAAATCACGAATATTATTATAAGATCCGGGCATTTCATAAGAACTCGGATGGTACGGTCTACTCCGTTTATACGTCACTGACGGCTGCCACGAAGTCTTCCAGCCAGTCCGGCATTGTAAAGAAAAGCTTTATCCTATACAAAAAACCGGTCAAAACCGCTGCAAAGCTGATGACACTTAAAAAAGGAATGCCTGTCGAATATGTCGGCGTAACCTACCGCAGTGATGGCAGCAAGTTCCATCATTTCCGTTATCACACATCGACAAAAGTGTATAACGGCTATGCAAAGGCAAAGTCCGGTCTGACCTATTACACACAGGGCTGTACCACAGCAAAACTCAATCTGCGCAAGACAGCCGGCACAACCGGCAAACTGATCACCAGCATTCCGAAGAACACGTTTGTACCATTGCTTGGCACGAAAAAGGCCAAGGGAACAACCTGGTATAAGATATGCTTCTCCATCAGGAAAAACACGGTGACAACCGGATATGTTTCCGGTAATTATATTCGCAAATAAAACTACCATAAATAAAACAGACAAGCTTCTCTGAGAGGAAAAGCTTGTCTGTTTTATTTATGGTATATGAAAATGCTCGTAATGTAGTGTTAAGTCAACGAGAATTGCGAAGCAATTCCTGAAGGGCAAAATGCCGGTTCTGCCCTTTTTATGACATCATGCTACGGATTATTTATTCTCTCTGTAATCGTACTCATAGATCGTCACGGAAAGCGGCGGAAGCGTCATCCGAATCGAATAATTCCTGCCATCACACGGCTCCTCCTTCGCTGTAAGCACCTTCGGATTGACAATACCGGTTCCGCCGAATCTCTCCTCATCGGAAGATAAGATCTCCTTGTAGGTTCCCGGACACGGAACGCCGAACAGCATATCCTCTCTTGTCACCGGCGTGAAGTTACACAGGAACAAAAGCTGCTTCTTAGCAGTGGATCCGCGGCGCACAAATGTAACCACGCTCATGTCTGCATTCTCGCAGCTCATCCACTCGAAGCCGATCGGATCAAAGTCATTCGCATAAAGTGCATCGTACTCCTGATACAGCTTATTCAACGCCTTCACATAGTCCTGCATCTGGTGATTGCGTTCCTCACCCAGCAGATTCCAGTCAAGACTTCTCGCCTCACTCCACTCACGGAACTGCGCAAACTCCTGTCCCATGAACAAAAGCTTCTTGCCCGGATGTCCATAC
>OLRA01001281.1_pt1 | contig 30399 bp, 31 predicted proteins | sample 1673011 | NCBI WGS metagenome assembly OLRA01 (sample SAMEA3136746, study PRJEB25190) | human gut metagenome | reverse complement strand
TATAGATATGGCTTATATATAATAGATATGTAGATATATTCTTTTTAGACCTTAGGCTAAAAAGAACACTGTAAGACCATAGACTTACAGTGCATATAACATATAATATTATTTTACTTCTTTAATAATTCCTCCACCCAGACAGATATCTCCATCATATAATACACAGAACTGTCCAGGAGTAACAGCCTTAGACTTTACATAATTAAGTCTAAGCATATTGTTATCTAAATATTCAACCTCGGTATTAATATCGGGTTGTCTATATCTAAATTTACAAGTACATTTACTAGGTCTTTCATCAGTTAAGAAGTTAAAATCTTCAATAACAGCGGTATTAGAAAATAAATACTTATTCTCATCACCAATAGCAATATATAGAATATTCTTATCTAAATCTTTCTTCACTACAAACATTCTATCTTCAGTACCACCTATATTTAAACCTCTTCTTTGACCAATAGTATAATACATAAGACCAATATGTTTACCAAGTACTTCACCAGTATCAATATTTACAATATCACCAGGAGTATTAGGTAAATAATTCTCTAAAAACTGTGTAAAGTTTCTTTCACCAATAAAACATATACCCGTAGAATCTTTCTTCTTTGCAGTAATTAAACCGTACTCTTCAGCAATCTTTCTAACTTCAGGCTTTTCTATATCACCAAGTGGAAATAAAACATTCTTAAAGATATCTCTGTTAACATAAGCTAAGAAATAAGATTGATCTTTATTCTTATCTTTAGCCTTAGCAAGCTTACCATCAATTAACTTAGCATAGTGCCCAGTAGCTATATAATCCGCTCCTAGTTCTTTAGCCTTTTTAACAAATAAATCAAACTTAATATATTTATTACACATAACATCCGGATTAGGAGTTCTTCCCTTTTTAAGTTCATCTAGGAAATAAGTAAAGACAAAGTCCCAGTACTCTTTAACAAAGTCTACTCTATGTAATGGAATACCAATTTTATTACAGACCTCTAAAGCATCATTATAATCTTGTTCCTGAGGACATATATTATTATTTAAATTAGGATTACCTAAATAATCATTATTAATAGTACTATCCCAATTTCTCATAAATAAACCTATTACATTATATCCCTGTTTCTTTAATATAATAGCGGCAACTGAACTATCTACTCCTCCAGACATACCTATTACTACTGATTTCATTTAATACACCTCTTCAGTTAGTAATTATATCATATTTTATAGTTTAAATAAATAGTTTTATCATTACTTTTAATAGAGAAGGTAATAAATAAGCTTCACATAATGAAGATACTAGACATAGTATAATACATATACCAAAAACTAGAACATATTTCTTGAAGAACTTACCTAGATTTACTGTTTTATCTTTAAGAAATATCATTTTAAATAAATACTTAGAAAATAGTAGTGTATATACTCCCAGTATAAGGATTATAAGTATATTAATTAACTGACTTGGTATTACATATATTAATGAGGATAATATTCCTTTATATTTATATACTAAGATAAAGGAAGATATTGAAAAACCTATAGTAAAACTTTTCATATATATAAAGAAGATATTAAAGATAACTCCTATTATAGACATACCAAGTATCCAAGATAATATTATAAGTATCATACCTTCAATTAAACTATTTTTAAAAGAATTAAGATTATTAATATTATTAGTATTAATATTAGCCATAAAAGTACTAATCTCATTAATAACTTCTGACTTATCATTTTCATTTAGGACCATTAAGAAAAGAGATCCTGATATTATTCCAAGTACCACTATAAATATTACAAATAAATTTACTTTCTTATTAGGTAAAATTAGAGCAAGTCCACTATTTAATTTCTTATTCATTTCTTATCACCAATAAAGTATATTAATTAATAGTTGAAAATATGCTTAATATTTAGTATAATTAAATAGAGGTGTATAAATACTATGAGTAAGAAAAAGAAAAAAGCCAAGAATATCGGCTCTAAGATATTTGCTTATGTAATGCTTGCCCTAGCGGTAGTATCTGCATTAACATCAATAATAGCGTATATGTTGCACTAGTATAGACTAAGTGCTTTTTATTTTATACATTAAAAAAGTATACCATTATAGTATACTTATTTTTATTTAATAAATAGAAATAATAATAACATAGATACAACAAAGCTAACTACTCCTAGAAGAATATAAGAAACAAAACCAGCATTATTCTTTTTATTACTTTGAAAAGTTTCTTTCTTCTTAGATTCAGTATCTACTATATCTCTTGTCATACTATTAAATGTTTCAGTTTCTATTTCTACTGTTTTATCAAGTTTAGGTTCTTCATTCTTACCTACAACGAAATTAATACTAGGAGTCTCTACCATATCATAACTATTAAAGTGATCACTTTGTTTAACTAATTCTAAAATAGTTTTATATTCTATTCTATTATTATATCTAGATACAAACCAATTAGTAAATGTTTTAAATGAATCATTATTTATTATATAAATATTACTATTTACTTTAATATTATTTTTAGTAAGAAAAGCATAAGCATTATTAAAGATATTACCTAAATATCCATCTAATCTTTGATATAATACTAAATCTTCAACAGTTCTTATTCTATCTAATATACCATCATAAAATATTGGTAATACAAGAGTTACATTATAATTATCAATGCTCTTATAATAATTAATAAGTTCTTCAGTAACACTCTCTAATGAATTTTTATTTAAATCATATGACTGATAGTTACCTTTTAATCTAAGAACAATATTAGTATCTGTATAATCAGTAAATGGAACTAGTATATAAAAGCCATAACTTGGTGTACTTATATAATAAATATTATGTTTATTTAATTTATAAATTAGTGTCTCTTTCATAATCTCTCCTACTCTACTATATAAGTATAACACATTCAAAGTAACTTGTCATTACTTTTTATAAATTTTATTTTTTTATATTCACTATAAGCCTTACTATGTAAGTCTTATTAGTGTTTATTTGAGCCAATATGTTATATTGTCTCAAATAAATATATCAGCCATATTTATCATATATAAGAGAGAACTATATACTTAAATTAAAACAAAAACTTAAAGAGCATAAATATTACTCCTATTACAAAGAATAATAATAGATACTTCTTATTATTATACCTCCTAGCGGTCGGTAGTAGTTCACAAAAAGATATTTGAAGCATAATACCCGCAATTAATGAGAATAATATGCCAAGTACTGTATCGTTAATAAAGTTCTTTAAAAATATAAATGCTAAAAGAGCTCCTAATGGTTCAGATAAAGCGGATACTAAGGTATAAAATATGGCTCTTTTTCTACTACCAGTAGAATAATAAATAGGTACCGATATACTAATACCTTCAGGTATATTATGCATAGCAATAGCTATTGCAAGAGATAGTCCTAGTTTAACATCACTTGAAGTAGCTACAAAAGTGGCTATACCTTCAGGTAGGTTATGTAATATTATGGCAATCATTGATATTATACCTACTTTAAATAATGATTTATCTTTAGTATCTTGAGGTGGTTTATCAGGTAGATAATAATCAATTATCATCGATATTACTATACCTAAAAGTAAACCTAAAAAACTAATTATTATAGTAGTTATTTTACTTAGATTATTACTAAGTAATACTAATGATTCCGGTACTAAATCAGTTACTGATACAGTTATCATAACACCGGCTGCAAAGGCAAGCGAAGCCATAACTATCTTATCATGATTTTTCTTCTTTATAAATATTACTAGTACTCCAATCATTGTAGAAAATCCTGCGATAAAAGTAAGTAAGAATGCTAAAAGAGTATTATTCATTGTATCACCTATTTAAATATATGAAAAAAAATACTATCTATACTAGTATTTACTAAATAAAATATAATGTATAAAAATATATTAATGTCATATATTATTAATGCAAGTAAAATAATATTTGCCTATTTTTGCATAGTTATATTGACTTTTTATGTAAAATATAGTATATTATTATTGCATTTGAAAGAGTGCTTAATATGTAAATGTTTAGCCGCTTATGGATGGTGCGGGTTATAAATGATTCCAATTGCGAAATGTTAGTCGCTTACGGATGGTGCGAGTTATAAATGATTCCGAAGGAAAATGTTTGAAAACTCTATTAATATAATGGAGTTTTCTTTTATTTTGTGATAAAATGTTATACATAGGGAGTTGATACAAAATGAAAGTAGAAACAGGATATATTTATCATATTAAAGAGGATTTTTTTGATAAAATAAATGATAAAGGATTAATGATAAACCATGAGAATGGAAAAGCCAGACCTACATATTTTACTATTAAAGACAAAGAGATATTATGGTTTATTCCTTTGAGTAGTAAAGTAGCCAAATATCAACCAATAATAGATAAAAAAATAAAGAAGTATGGAAGTTGTAAATCTATAATGATAAGTGAAATTGCAAATAAACAATCAGTAATATTACTGCAAAATGCATTTCCAACATTAGAAAAATATATAGACCACCCACATACGATTAATGGTGCACCTGTTAGAGTTGCTGATAATTTAAAAGAGGAAATATTAGAAAACTTTAATTCGTTATTAGCATTAAAGAAACAGGGTACAAATTTATTTTTTCCAGATATAGATAAAATAAAACAAATTATGCTTGATGAGTTAAAATAAAAGTAATGATAAAAAATCAGTTGTAAATAAAAGAATTATAAAAAGAAATACAAGTACATTAGTATTTCTATTGTTTTGTTCTGGTTTTATGATTTTTAACTTCTAATGCAGGTTTAACTATTGGGACTACATTATTTTCACTATCGTGTATAGTAAGTTGTCTATCAATTGTATACTCTTTGATTAAGAGTTTAGCATACACTTCACTAGATATAGTATAAATAATATCATTATTATTAGGATTAATAGTTTCATCTTTTTCTATGCTAAATAATATATAAAATTAAAAACATTGGTATTATTTTCTATTAAAATTATACCAATGCTTCTTTTTACTTTTTACCATACCATTACTATATCTATAAAGTAAGTAATTATAATCTTCTTTAAAATCATTAGTATCGGTAGGTATTAAACTATCTTCAATTACATAGTCATTTTCATTTGTATCTGTAGTATATTCTTTCTCATTTAATAAATCAATATACACTACTTTATCTTTTGAATATAAAACTGCTTTTTCTATTTTACTATTTCTTTTTTTAGAATGAAATATATCTCCAACATAGAAATTATCTTCCATAATTAATCATTCCTTTAAATAAATTATTACTTAAAACATTAAGATCAAGTTCAAAAGATAAATCTATATTAAGAGTATCTCTAATATCTTCAATTATATACATATAATTTTTAATAATATTATATATACTAATAAATGATATAATAGTACAAATAATGGCTATAATATTAATTATTAAGTAATTAAAGATACTACTTAGTAAAAGAATAAAAGATAACTTAAAACATACTTGAAGTACTTTAATAATCATTTTCATAAAAAAGTAATTATAATTATATTTAGCTTCTTCTAACTGATTAGTTACATAACTCATATCCATACTATCACCTCTTCATAGGCTAATATTTTACAATAAAATAGTCATAAAGTCAAGTAAATCAAGATGATTTATGAATATGGTAAATATTATCTTTCATAATTTTATCTATAAGAGAAATACTAATAATGTAGTCTGTGAATATAGTTAAAGGAGATGTATTTTATGTTTTTTAAAAAAATAAAAAACAATGTTATTCTGCTGATACTCTCATTATTTATTATTCCCACTTATGCCCTTGCTTATTCAGACTATGTAATAGCGGGAGGAGAAAATATTGGTATTGAACTTAATTCTAAAGGTATAATTATCGTAGGTACTTATAGTGTTAACAATAACAATCCTGCTAAAGAAGCTGGACTACAGAATGGTGATAAGATAATTAAAATTAATTCTAAAGATGTAGATAATATTAAAGATATGATAACCACTATTGAGAATAGTAATAATAAAGAGAATTTATCTATTACCTATTTAAGGGGAAGTAAAGAGAATACTACCAATATTAAGTTAGTTAAATCTGAAGGTGATATCTATAAGACAGGACTATATGTTAAAGATAGTATAACCGGTGTTGGAACACTTACCTACATAGATCCTAATACTAAGTTATTTGGAGCATTAGGACATGAAATAATTGAAAAAAATACTGGGCAAAAACTTGAAATAAAAGATGGTAAAATATATAGTTCTACTGTAACAGGAGTTACCCGAAGTAGTATTGGTAGTCCTGGTGAAAAGAATGCTAGATATGATAGTTCTAAGATATTTGGTAATGTATTTGAAAATACTAATAAGGGTATATTTGGTACATATACTGGTGATATTCCCAATAAGAAACTATATACTGTAGCAAAAGATAGTGATATTAGTACTGGTAAAGCAAGTATTTTTACTGTAGTTAATAATGATAAAGTAGAAGAATTTACTATTAATATTATTAAAATTAATAATAATGATGCTGTTACTAAGAATATATTATTTGAAGTGACTGATAAGAATCTACTTGATTTAACTGGTGGTATTGTTCAAGGAATGAGTGGTAGTCCAATAATTCAAGGTGATTATATTATTGGAGCAGTAACTCATGTAGTAGTAGATGATCCTACAAAAGGATATGGTATATTTATTACTAAAATGTTAGAAGAGGCAGAAAACTAAAGAGGATATTATTCCTCTTCTTTTATATATCCTCTTAAGGCCAAGGCTTAAGAGGCAATTTGAAGCCTAAGGTCTTCAAATTGATATTTTTTTAACATAACTATCATATTAAAATTTAAAAAACTAGAGTGAAGTCTCTAGTCCCCGCATATATATGCTCCCAATTAATTTATGTCTAATTGGTGTAACGACGCTTTTTTAGCTCCCAATTTAATGGCTGGGTACACCGCTTTTTTAGCTTCCCGTTTATACGGCCGGACACACCGCTTTTTTTAGTATAGTGAGAATATTTCTCACACAACATAATAATACTATAATAATTTGTATTTGTCAATTATTTTTATTCGCTTACAGTAAAATCTTCTAATTTACCATTTTCAAGCATAATTTTATTTACTTTTTCAGTTACTTTATTTAACTTATCAGAGCATTCTTTAGCTAGTTTCATAGCTTCAGTATATTTATTTATTGCTTCATCAAGTGGTACTTCTCCTGTTTCTAATTCTTTTACTATTTCTTCAAGTAATTTAATTTTTTCTTCAAAAGTCATTTCTTCTTTTTCTTTTGCCACTTTTATTCACCTACCTTAATTATTTTACTTTCAATATTACCATCTTTAAACGCTATAGTAATTACTTCATCTTCTTTTACATCTTTAATACTAGATAACACTTTATCTTCTTTTTTAACAATAGCATATCCTCTATTTAATGTATTTAATGGATTTAATACTTCTAACTTTGATATAATATGATCTAGTCTTTGACTACTATATTTATATAGCATACTAGGATTATTTAATACATAACTATTTTTTACTGTATATAATCTTATCTTAGTATTATCTAATATTTTATTTATTACTTTATCTAAATTATCCATTAGATTATCTAGTTTTTGTTCTTTTACTTCATACATAGATAAAGGTTTAGTTAATATATAACTATTCTTTATATTATCTAGTCTTTTATAATTTATACTAATAATATTATTTAAAGCATTATAACTTCTATTAACTGCCGTATCTAAATATGTAATTATAGTATTAATATCAGGTACTGCAAGTTCTCCTGCTGCTGTAGGAGTTGGAGCTCTAAGATCTGCAACATAATCTGATATAGTAATATCTATTTCATGTCCAACAGCAGATATAACTGGTATTTCACTATCATAAATAGCTCTAGCTACTACTTCTTCATTAAAAGGCCATAAGTCTTCGAGTGAGCCACCACCACGGCCAACAATTAATGTATCAAGTTTAAGCTCATCTTTTAAACTATTAGCTAGTCTTATTTTATTAGCAATGTCATTAGCGGCCATATCACCTTGTACTAGTGCTGGAAATAAAACTGTCTCACATATTGGATATCTTCTTTTAATAGTAGTTAGTATATCTTTAATAGCGGCCCCCGTAGGAGATGTTACTATACCTATTCTATTTGGTATTCTTCTAATCTTTTTCTTTTTATCTTTATCAAATAAGCCTTCGCTAGATAATTTCTTTTTTAATTGTTCAAAGGCGACATATAATGCTCCTATTCCATCTTCAAGCATTTCTTCTACATATATTTGATAAGAACCACTTGCTTCATATACATCTATTTTACCAGTAACTAATACTTTCATACCATCATAAGGCATAAACTTCATATTTTTGTTATTAAAAGAAAACATAACAGCATTTATTCTACTATTCTCATCTTTTAAAGTAAAATAAAAGTGTCCTCTTGAATGAGCCTTAAAGTTAGATATTTCACCTTTTAGATACACTTTCTTTAGTAATAAATCTTCGTTAATAACTTCTTTTATATATTTATTTACTTCAGTTACAGTAATATAATTATTATTCATAATTACTCCTCAGTATTATTATCTAATTTTTCATGATATATTTTATCTAGTACTCCATTAATCATTTTAGATACTTTTTCATCTGAATATTTTTTAGATAATTCTATTGCTTCATTTATACATACTAAGTCTGGAGTATCGGTATAAATAAGTTCATATACTGATATTCTAAGTATTGCTTGATCTGTTAATCCTAGTCTATCTATAGACCAAGACTCTATATATTTTTCTATACTTTTATCAATATCATCAATATTATTTAATACTCCATTAATTAAAGTATTTAAATATTCTGTATCTATTTTCTTTCTATCTTCTATCACAATATTTTCTAATACTTCTTCTATAACATTATTTATATCATAATTTATTTTATTTTTTTTATATAAAAAGATTTGGTATAAAATAGTCATAGCTTTTTCTCTAGTAATTGTTCTGTTTGTCTTCATAAAAATACACCTCTTATTAATTCTACCACAAAATATTAATATTTTAAATATATTATTATAAGTTTTTATATCTTTTTTCATTTAGAATTGCTATCTCTAAGTGTCATTTATAGCCTGTAGTCTATAAATGATATATCAGCCATATCTATCATATATAAGAGAGGTTATTATACCTAAAAAATTTATAATAAAAAGATTTGACAAAGAGATAAAAATACAGTATAATGTAATTGTAATTAATTACAGAACTGGTCGTGACCCGTAGGGTTGCGGCTGGTTTTTTTATAAATTAATATTACATCCTCATTCTTTTTAACAATAACCTTATCTACCCAATTAGTAGTTTTTGAAATATATATTTTTTCAATTTGAAATAACAAACTTTCTAGTTCCATTTTACTATTGGTAATATCAAATATAAAATTGTTTGATTGTTTTCTTTTCTTTTTTATTGCATCTTCAATACTTCTTTTTCCTGAGCCTTTAATTGTTTTTAAATCCCAATATTCATTCTTAAAAAGATAATCGGCGGTCATAATACCATTTGGATAATTAATTCTTGGCATCATATATACATTACTACCAAATGTGTTACATAACCATAATGCAATTCTTCTTTCTTGTTTTGAATAGTCTAATATAACATTCTTTTTGTCTACATTATATTTAATATTGTTATAAACATAATATTTAGCATCAATTACATTGCAATTGTTATGACCATACTGCTTATTTTTTAGCCAAGAATTAGTAATATCAGTATATTTGTCTGTTTTAATTGTATCAATCAATATTAAAATCTCCTTCCTCCTTTATGCTTGATTTTAATGTTTATTTTATCATTATGTAAGAATGTTGTCAATCAAAATATAGAAGAAAGTTTCAATAAAAATTTAAATTTAAAAAAGACAATATCATAAATATTATCTTTTATTCATTTGTTATAGGAGTACCACTACATATTGGTTCTTGAAGTTGTTCAAGTCCTAATTTATCAGTTTCTTTTATACTAAGTGTGACTATTAAATCACTTTGGCTTGTTTTAGCATTATCTTCAGGTATTATTTTATCTGTTATATCATTGATGTCATTTATATAACCTTTACCTTTAATATGGTATGTAAATTCATAATATTTACCTTGTTCTAACTTAGATTTTAAGTTAGATGGTATTATATGTGAATATGGAATAGTGGTTTGAAACTTTTCTAATATTACATATGAAACATCAGGATGATGACCAGTATAATTCTCAAGTAGATTATATACTTTCCAAGTTTGAGTAAAACTACAATCATAGTTTAACTCTTCTGCATTCTTGTTTTCATCATTTGGAGTAATTACACTATTGTTGGTACATTTTTCTTTTAATTCATTTCTTTCTATAATTAGAAATACACCAAGTACAACTATAATTAAAGCCATACAAATAAATATAATCTTTTGATATTTTTTCATTCATCTATCTCCTTTACTTAGGACTTCTCTTAATTAATTTAGCGTGAACCACTGTTCTTTCAGTATCCGAGTAACAAGTACTAAGAGTAAGTATTTTATCATTAGTATCTAAATTTGTATTAAAGTTATGAATACTTCTTTGTTTTATAGTATTTAAAAATTTATTATATTCTTCATTATTATTAAAATTAGTAGTAATATAATAACTCTCTTCAGGTATTTTGTATACTGAGAATATCTGCCACAAAGTATTTTCAGTATCCGTAGATAATCTAATAATATGATTATCTTTATTATTATACCAAGATGATTTTAATACCTTTGAAAGAGATCCAAACATAGTTTTATCAAGTCTACTATGAGCATATAAAATAGTATTTTTATTATTTAAATCATTATTATTTCTATAATCTAAAAAAACCCAGCCAGCTTCATTATATTTTTTATCAAAAGAATGATTCAAATAATAAGAATTATCTTTAGTCTGAACAAACGGATAGTTTATATTAGTATTATTTACATTAATCCAGCCTACAGTATCTGAATTTTTTTCTTTTAATTCAGTTATATCTACATCTATTAAAGGAAACTTTATATAATACCAATAATCACTAGTTTCTTCTTCATTAGTATCATTAACTAATTCAGTATTATCATCATCATCTCTCAAAGTAACATTAACCGCATTAGTAATATCATTTATTACTTTAGAAGTATCTTTATTATCTTTACCCCAAATAAATATTTTAATTAGGCAAAATACTATTATAGATATAAATATAGAACATAATATTACAAAAATCCAAGTAGTATTTTTTTTCTTTTTTCTTTTCCTTTTCTTATTATTTTTATCATTATTTATTGTATCTAAAATATTATCATCATTAGTATTTATATAATTTAAATTGTTATCAATAATTAAATCATTTGAACTATTTTGATAGAAATCATTTGCATGTCTTGGAGTATATTCATCATCTTTATTATAATCATTATATTCGTTATTCAATTACTATCACCATATTAATTATACTAATAATTTAAAATATTTACAAGTAATAAAAAGAAAAAGAGGAAAATTCCTCTTTTAATATTATCTAGTTACTTTAGCAGATATTTTCTTTGAAGTAATAACTACACCTGCAGCGCTTATTACGATTGCTCCAATAATTAATGATAAATTAATATCAGCAGTACCTGGATTCTTTTCTGGTTTAGTTTCTGTAGGAGTTTCAGTAACATTGTTATATCCAACAACACCATAAGTACTTAAGTGAGATGTAGTAAATACTACTTTACCATCTACTAATTTAGCTTCAAGAGTTTCAACTAATTTTCCTTCTTCATCAAAGTATACTACTTTATAAGCATCATATTTTTGCTCACTTTCAGGAATTGCAATGGCAATTGTAAATTTACCATCTTCTAATTTTTCAATTCTACCATCACCATTTAAAACATCAATTTCATATAAATTAATTAATTTAACTTCTTTAACCTTTTTATTATCTTTATATGCTTCAGTTACTTTTTCAGTACCCTTTTTAATTTCATCCTCAGTTTTTTCAGTTACTTTTAAACTTAAATCATTTCTAATAGCTTCTTCACTTTCAAAAATAACTTTTTCATTATTAGTTTCTAATACTTTATTTTCTACTACTGTATATGTGTTACCAGTTTTGTTAATTACATATTTATCTCCAACAAATTTTGCAACATCTGTATTAAATGTTCCACCAGTTACTGTAACATTAACTTTAGCCCATGCTGTAGTAGGATTTCCTTGAGTATTATTTACATATAATGCTTCAGCACCAGTAATAGTACCACCTGTAATATTAACTTCAATTGGTAATTGTGTAGTATGTTGTACTACTGCTATTCCAGCGCCTATAGTAGTACATCCACCATCATTTGCTTCTGATACTAATTTTTTAGCAGTACCAGTAATTGTTCCACCTTTAACATTTAATTTACCTGCTCTTACTTCAATACCAGTACCACCAGTAATTGTAGCACCTTCTTCAATGTTGTAAGTGCCATTACCAGCGCAATAAATACCAGTACCATTTTCACCAGTAGCAGTTATAGTAGCACTTTTTTTAATATTAACTACTGGACCGTTTTCATTTAAGATTTCTCCGTTAGTAGTTATACCAATTTTAGTTGCTTTAATTGTTCCAGCAAAATTAACTTCTGTATTATAAGCACCATGTTTAACATCATAGAATATAGCTATACCTGTTGAGCCAAGAATAGTTACATCTTTGTCAACGTTTAGAACTGTTTTCTTTTTAGAAGTACTTTCTTCGTGACCCCATACATTTACATAGGAATTTTTTACATCTAATGTACCTTTACCGGTAAATGTTACTACACCATTTTCAACAATTAATGTTGTTTCACCATTACCAGTAAGATTATGATTATTAAAATCAAGTGTAAGTTCTTTTTCACCTTTGAATCTGATATAATCACTGCTGAATGTGATGTCATCAGTTAGTTTGATTGTGTCGCCAGTTACAGCTTCAGATAATGCTTTAGTTAATTCTTCTTCTGTACCAGCAGTTTTTTCAGCAGCCATTACACTAGGAACAAATAATGCAAGTGCTGCTACTAGAAATAATAATTTCTTTTTCATTTTTTTCTTTCTCCTTTTCTTATTTTTTTAGTAGCTTACTTCTCCTACCCTACAATTCAATTATAACATTAATTTTATCTTTTACAATATTTTTTTTCTACAAAAAAATCATTTTACAAATAAAATGTCAAATAAAAAACACTAACTTGTAGTGTCCTCTTCATTAATAATAACTTCTCTATATTTAGTAATATCTTCATAAACCTTAACAAATAAGGTTAAATTAAGCTGTTCATCATTACTTATCTCATTGACAATGGTAACTTCTTTTACTTCTTTAATATTATTATATTTAAGTAGTAACTTTTCTTTAGCAGTCTCTACTGCTCTATTTTTAGCCTCTTCTTTAGTATATATATCATCAATTACTTCAGTTTCATATTGATATTCATAATTTAATGATATTGGAGTTACATTATTATCAAATATACTTTTTATATTTTTATCAAAAGTTTTATACTTCTTAAAGTCAAATAGTGATATTCTTTTATTGATAAAGTTAAATACTAATACTTTTTTCTTATTACCAGTATATTTTACTTCATGATGATAATATGGATAATTTATATCTATTATATACCAAACTTCTCCAATTACCTTTCCTCTTGCGGTACTTAGTATTTTCTCTTCACTTGGAGTGTTAATATATGCTGATATTATAGTTTCACCTTTTTTAACATAAGTATTAATATCTCGTACTTTTTCACCAGACTCTGCTTCAATAACCCTAATAACAGCATTTTTTGAAGAGACTATATCATAGTTTTTGTTATTATCTATTTCTTTATTAATAATTCTCTCTTCTACTCTAATAGTATATTTAGTACCATTTCTTATTATTTCAAGCCATTCTAAATTATCTTTATTATTATTAAGTATTTCTTTTTCTATTTTTTCTACTTCACTATAACTTTTAGCGAAAGCATATTTCTTAATACCACGATCTTTTAACTCTTCAGTTACTAGTTTAATTATTTTACTATTTGAATGTATTACTTCAACACTAAATATCATATTTGATAATATAAATACTATTATCATACTAAGTAATAAGAATAATAAAATAAATCTATTCTTTTTTAAGAATTTAATTATATGAAGTTTTCCGTAATATCTAACTATTTTAATATCATAAATAGTTTTATATTTTTCTATTTCTTCTAAATCATTATAATCAATTATTAAATCTATTTCTTTATGACTTCTTGGAGTTAACTTAACTATCTTGATATTATTTTTTATTATTCTTTTAATAAAATTATTAATATTTCTACCACTAACTCTAATTTTAATATTACTAGAAAATATTCTAAATATTTTTTCTTTCATAATATCAACTCTTTCTATTTATTAAAAGAAATACCTTCAATATTACCTGTTATTAATACTTCTTCTTCAAGCATTTTAGATATAACTAAATTAGTACCTGTTATTATATATTTACTATCTAGATAACTAATACTAATTTTAGTGTCTGAGAAGTCCATAATTTTAGTATAATTAATAATATCTAGTTTGTTATTCTTATATAATATACTAAACTTTTTATCATCTATATAATTATCTATTGATCTAACCAATTTTATTTTTTTCATATTAATATATATGATTTATAATTAAAATTTATGAAAATATTAACTTATATAGGTATTCGTAGTGCATTTTTATTTACTTTTGTCATAAGTTATATTGAATACAAAAAAGGGGTGGATTATATGTGTAATAATGAAAATAATACTTGCGAGAATTGCATCGCGGATATCCTTAAAGTTATCCTTATACTTCAGCAAAGTGTATGTCAAAATGACTGCTGCCTAGAGACTTGTGATAGAGGCTTCTTAGGACAAAATAGTAGTTTCTGCTACAACACTAGACCTATACAGTTATATACTTGTTCAGGAGGAAGTACTCCATTAGCAATGCCAATTAGTAAAGATCCAAGTATTACTACTACAAGTACTGTCTTTAGACTAGAAAAATTAGATGGTTGCTGTGCTACCTGCAGAGTACTTGCACCTAATACTGATGAGACTAGTGTATTTCCATACGAAGCTACAAACTCATTCTTTACTATTAATTTAGGATGCTGCTGCATACTAAGATGTCTAGATGATACATTTGTTGAATGCATATAAAAAAACAGGCTCTATAACCTGTTTTTTTAATAAAGGGAGACAATACTTTTATCGTCTCCTTTAAATGTTATTAACAATATTTTGTAACACTTTTTAGCTTTAAATTCAAACTTAGATTTATCATTATGGACATTTATATAAATTTTCTTTATAAATAGTATTTTTTAAATTAAAATCACATTCTTCAAGAAATTTGCATCCAACCTTTTTATAAAATTCATTTGAGCTGTTTTCTTTTATGCAACTTACTACATTATATTCATAAACTTCTTTTAATAGTTTGTTAGCTTCTAAAAACAATTGTTTTCCAATTCCTTTTTTTATTGCATAATCAATTAAGCATTAAATACTAATCATCAAACTTTATATTATAATTTTTTATTTTTTTTTTACTACTTTTTCCTCGTGAACATTTGTGAGTTTTGCATTTTGCAATATAATATCTTCTATACTGAATTTATTTTCTCTTAATACCTCAAACTTTTTTAAAATATTTACAATATCATTTATGCTTATATCTGATTTAGTTCCAAGTTTATTATTTTCAATTGTTATATAACCTTCATCTAACGTTTTGCCTAATACACAAGTATATGGTACTCCAGTAATTTTACTATCTTTCAATTTTGCACCGATGCTTAAGAAATCTCTATCATCGAAAAGTACATTAACTCCTTCGCGTGTTAATAGTTTATATAATTTTTCTGCATATTCGAGTTTATTTTTATCATCGGTTTTTGCAATTATATATATAGAATATGGTGTAATATTAACAGGTAAAGATATACCTACAAAATCATTTTTTTCGTTTCTTACTAAACTATTTTCATAAACCATTGCAAGTGTTCTTGACACTCCAATTCCATAGCATCCCATGTTATAATATTTTTGTTTGCCATCAACTGCCGTATAGGATGCATTCATACTTTTAGAATACTTTTCGTCAAGTTGAAATATATGCCCTAATTCACAAGCCTTTCGCACTTCCAAATTACTTAAATCGGTAATGCCGTAAATTTCCCTGATATACTCATTGGCATTTTCTTTTTCTAATAATTCACTATTTATCAATTTTCCTGTTACTCTATCATATAAAATATTATCTTCGCCAATTTTTGAAACACACATAAATTCTTCTGATTTTGCTCCGCCTATTGCACCATTATCTGCACCAACTGGTTGAACATTCAATTCTAATTTATTAAATATTTCCAAATAAGCTTTTTTAATTTTTTCATACTCTATGTTTAAGTCTTTCGCATCTCTTCCAAAACTATATGCATCCATCATTTCAAATGATTTTCCTCTTAGCAAATATCCTCTTGTTCTAATTTCATTTCTAAATTTTTCACCGATTTGAAAATATGTAACAGGTAAATTCTTGTATGATGTCAATCTAGATTTGGCAAACTCTACTACTGCTTCTTCTGCTGTTGGTGCCAAACAAAAATTACCTTTTTCGGTTAGGCATCTAAACATAACATCTTCGCTAACATATCTATCTAATCTTCCAGAGCTAATCCAAATATTTTCCGGTTGCAAAAGTGGTAAATTTACTAAGGTACAGCCATATTTGGTTAATGTGTTGATAATAATGTCGTTAATGTTCTTCTTTACTAAAAACGGAATATGTCCATATGCATAAATTCCACTTGCAAATTGATCAATTTGCCCAGTTTGTAACAACATATCTTGTACTGGAAATTGTTCGTCTAATTTTTTTATTTTTGTTTCTATTAATCCTATATTTGACACTTTCATATTTTATTCCTTCTTTCCTATATATTTTATTATATCATTTTATCTGATTATTTCAAATATAATTTCTTTATATTTTTTTCATTGTATTTTTTCTCTTGTTCGCCACTATATTTTAACATTGCTAATAATTCTTCGTGACTATATGTACTTGATGAATATGCTCGATTAAAATCGTCCTTAGTTATCCATAAATAGTTTTCAAAATTATCAACCAGTGAATATAATTTTACACCTTTTATTAATGTTAGATGATAACAATAATATGTTGTTGGATTTAAGCCTTCTATATAGTTAATGCTATTTTTTAGTCCATTATAATCATCACCAGGCAACCCAACAATTAATTCAGCTCGCCAATTTATTCCGTTTTTCGACAATTTTGGAAGTTCTTCACTTACATGTTTTAATGAATTAGATCTTATCCAAAGTGGTACATTTTTATTAGTTGTTTGTATTCCAATTCTTATTTCATCTATGTTGGCTTTTTGGTATAATTCTATTGCTTCATCATCAATAAATTCTGGTCTTAAATATAATGTCAGCTTCGAATCAGGAGAAAATTTATTAAACATTTCAATGATTTTTTTTGCCCTCTCTCTATTTCCTGCAAAATTTGGATCAATAATGAATACTTTTTTAAATTCATATTTTCCTATTTGCTTTATTTCTTTTTCTACAACATTAATATCAAAATATCCTATATGCTTTCTAGTTTTATGACCACAATAACCACAAGAATAAGCACATCCCCTACATGTCTCATACCATAGAAAATCTCTGTCATCTGGTATTACATTAGTAAATAAAGGATTACTAATTTCAATTTGATGTTCAATCTTTTTATGCTTTGAATTATTTTTATTGAATATATTGACATTATTATCGAAAAATTTTTCGTCTTTTTTACCATCATCTATATATTTTACTAGATTAAGTAAAGCTTTTTCACCTTCGCCTATAATAAAGTATTCATTATCCCATTCTTCCAAATTAACATTGTCCACCTGTGGTCCTCCAATGACAATATTTACATCTGGATTTTTTTCCTTAATCAATTTGTCAATAAATTTGATAGCATTTTCTACCCAACTATAATTTGATAAGCCAATTAAATCATAGTTTTTTATTTCGTCAAAATTAATACTTTGATAATTATTGATATCAACTGGTATTAAATCCACATCATATCCAAAACTCATTACATTTTCTGCCAATCTCATTGTTGCCAAACTATATCTACTTTGATACTCATTTTGTCTACTATAAATATTAATTAATGCTATTTTCATAAACCACCTATAAAGAATGATATACATTCACCTTTCTTATAATTTCCTTTTTTATTTTTGTCTTTGTTCTTGTTAATTCTTCTTTTGGGCACAATGGATCATGACTATATATTTTTCCATATTCTACAATTTTTCTTACTTGGCATCCGCCTCTACACGATTCTTGAATAGTACAATTGCAATCATTATTTTCAATCATCGCTATATATTCCTTTAGTCTATTTGAATTTGCTAAAAATTCTTTTACACTTTTATATTCATAAATGTTTCCTAACAAATGGTGATTCATTAAACAAGGGGTAATTCTACCATCTGGATTTATCGTAAGTAATTCTTGAGCTCCAATACAACCTTTATTTTCTTCAATTCCAATTATAAAGTTATATAAAATAGGATTACTAATATTCGTAATTTGCAAATTACAATCATTTTTTTCTATAAATTCTTGGATTGTTTTTGCAGTTTGATAATATTGTTCTTTAATCTTGCCATAATATCCTGCTTTGTGTTCTAAGCATCTTTCAGGATTTGCAAACTTTAATTTTTGTATTCCTAATTCTTTAGAAAGGCATATAAATGTTTCTATTTCCTCTTTTGTAATATTTGGATAGTATACTGGTTTAAAGCAAATTTCTGTCTTACTATTATTTTTTTCTTTATATTTTAATAATTTTTTTAATCCCATCATTATTTTTATGTAAGAATCCTTCCCTCGAGTAGCATCATTTTTTTCTTTAATAGCACTATCAATACTTATACTGACGGACAATAAATCGTTTGACATTAATAAATCACATATTTCATCATTTAATAAACTTCCATTTGTAGCCATTGATAATATTAAATTTTTTTTATTGCAGGTATCAATGTAGTTCTTAAGGCCATCATAATTAATTGTCGGTTCTCCACCTGCCAAATGAATCCTCATAATACCTAATTCTGCAAAATCAGATAATATTTTTCTTACCATTTCTGGTGCCATCGTTATATTTCCAAGAAATTTTTTATTATAACAATATGGACACGAGCCATTACATTTTGATGTATAATCAAAATATGCTTCTAATGGTATAAAAGCATTTTTCCCCAATTCTAAATTATCTATATATATTGGGCTATTTATATTTAATTTTTCATATACTTCTATATTTTTGGCTTTTAAATCAGTAAAATCATTTTTTATAATACAATTCAATATTATTTGTTTTATTTCTTCATCATAAACTCTATAATAACTAGCCTCATTCGGATTAAATACTAGCAAGCCATATGTTTCATTTCTAATAACAGTTCTTTTCAATTAAATCATCCTTTCTATTGCATTAATATATTTTTTCCTTATTTCCTTATCTGTTTTATTACAATTGCTTATTTTATCAAAAAAACTCAACCCATATAACAATCGATATAAAATCAATTTTTTTACAATATTCATATTTATTTTATCTGGCCAACATTTTAAAATATTTTCAATTTCAATTGAATTATCTTCTAATAAAAAGCAAGTTGCTATAAATGATGCCGGTTGTAATAACTCTGGACATAGTTTTAAACCATCAAAGTCTAAAAAAGCAATTTTTTGATATTCAAATAATATATTATATCTATGTAAATCATTATGAACTAATACATATTTTGCGATGTTTAAATAATTATTAAGTTCACCATCATTTATTAAATTATCTACTATTTTTATATACTTTTCCTCTTTCAATTCTTTTTTCATAGAAAACATATCACTTACTATATCCCTTTTTTCGAAGTTATCATATATATCTCCTTCGCTATTCTTTTTTAATAAAATAGTTAACTTGTATACTGCTTTAATCAATTTTTTTTTATCTGCAGCATTTATATTACCCAGTATATGATTTCCTTCTATATATCCATAAATTTTAATCGAGTAATCACTTTTGTTACTCATATATATAGGTCTTGGAACATCAATATGTTTTGATAAAGTTTTTAATAGTTTATTTATTGAGTAATCATACTGTGTTAGTTTTCTATTTATTCTTTTTAATATATAATTGTTATCATAGGTAGTGATTTTATATACACTAGATGCTTTGGCAATTTCATATTTCTCTACAAGAATTTTTTTTAATGGATCATCAATAATATATAAACATGCATTAGGCAATTTTTTTGGTTCGTTTCTATATTCAAAATTAATAGTATTAATAAGCATCCTCATAAACGCGGCATGAGTAACAACCAAATCACATTCTTCGTGTTTATCAATATATTTTTCCAAAAACGATAATACTCGAGCCTGAGTATATTCCCAATTTTCTCCATCAGGTATTTTATCGTAATCACCTCGGTCTAAATATATATCTAAATATTTTTTTTTATATTTTTTTAAGTAATCTTTACTTTTACCATTGAGTATTCCAGCTTGTTTTTCGATTATATCGTAGTCTATAATAATATCACAATTTACATTTAATTTGCTTTTGATTATTTGTGAAGTTTCTAATGTTCTTTTACAAGGGCTTGAATAAATGTTTTTAATTTTTTTTATTCTTGTATAATCAAAATTGTTTAACAATTCTATTCCCTTCTTAGAAAGACTATAATCAATATTTCCTTGTATTATGTTATCTTCATTTCCAACGGATGTAGAATGTCTTATCAAATATATTTTATTCATTCCATTTTTCCTTTCCTATTTTTTATGAATGCTATATAAATCGCTAATAATTAAATTATCTTGTTTTTATTTAGTTTAGTGTATTTAATAGTTTATAGGCATGTACCTTTTTATATAACAAAAACATAGTTTTTATACTACTTTCTAAACTCTCTTATCCTCTTCTTTGCCTTAGTCGTAACAGCCTTAGTAATCCACTCCTCTCTTGGGCCAAATGATAACTCATCACTAATAATTCTTACCCTATCATTATTTTTTAGAACATAACTAACATCATTATAATCATCATTAACAATTGCTCCTACCATAGTATTACCAATATCAGAGTCTAAGTTAAAAGCATAATCTATTACTGTTGATCCTTTAGGTAATTCTACTATCCTACCATTCATTCCATAAATATATACTTTATCAGAAAATAATTCATTTTTTATTTGATTAACAAATTCTTGATTGTCTGCGAATACTGAATTAATTTCTAATAATGAGCTAAAAAACTGATACTTATTCTTTAAATCTTCTTGCATAACTCTTCTTGCTGCACCTTTATTTATATCAAAATAGGCGGTAAGACCAAACGATGCAATCTTATCCATATCAAATGTTCTAATTTGTGTTTGAATAAGTCTTCCCTCAGGACCAAATACTGTTGTATGAAGGCTACTATACATATTAGTTTTAGGATTGCATATATAATCTTTAAACTTACTATTTATAGGATGATATAGACTATGTACATATCTTAATCCCTTGTAACAGTCATCTATTTCATCTACCATTATTTTAAGAGAAAATAGATCATGTATATCAGATAACTTTTCACCATCATGCAATCTCTTATATATACCATATATATTTTTAGTTCTAACTTTAATCTCGTTAGGTATATTATTATCTTTTAAAATATTTTCTATCTTATATTTCATTTCCAATAATAAACTTCTATTTTCTTCCTCTATTTTCTTATTTTTTTCAAATAAATTCATATAAATATCAGGTTTTAAATATCTTAAAGATAAATCTTCCAATTCACTTTTTATTCGATATGCTCCAATATAATAAGCAAGAGGTACAAATATATCCATAGTTTCTAGTGAATTTTCTTTTTGTTTGAATTCTGACTTATATTCTAATGTTCTCATATTATGAAGTCTATCTGCTAGTTTAATAATTATTATTCTGACATCACTTGTAATACCAGTAATTATCTTTCTAGTATTTGCTACATTCTGTTCTTGCTTAGTAGAAAAGTTAAGTTTACTTATTTTTGTTACTCCATCTACTAAAGAAGCTATCTCAGGATTAAAATCATGAGAAATATCTTCTTTAGTAACATGCGTATCTTCTAATGTATCATGAAGTAGTCCTGCGCACACTGTATCCCTATCAGCGTGCATTTCTGCGAGAATATAGGCAACATTGAGAGGATGAGTAATATAAGGTTCTCCACTTTGTCTTTTTTGTCCTGAATGAAGATTATCCGCATAGTAATATGCTCTTTTTATGATTTCCATTTCATCAGGATTATAACTTTTAACTAAATTAAGCAAATCCTCAACAGTAAGTTTATTCATTTTCTTTCACCTCCATATATAACAAAAGAGCAGCACCACAGCGAACGACATCAAATTAGCCATTCACTGAGTACTGCTCTTTAGTAATAACAATATTTTTAATTTTGCAGCAGCAGAAAAATATGTCAGTTAAATTATTTCTAACATTATTAAGTATAGAATTAATATTTAACAAAACATATTTTACCATAATGCTCAACTCCTCTTTTTTAAATAATTTAAGTTGATTTTATATCTTTTTAGAATGTTTGTCAACCCTTTTTTTTACAATTTTTACCAAAATACAATAAAAATAAAAAAATTAATTAAGTAAAACTTCACAAACATTCTAAAAAATTAAACCAAATCTCCTACAAGTAATATAGTAGTACAAAAATGATGTGTTACAAATATTAATTTTTTTATATAGCATATATATTTATACATAAAAAGATATAGTAAATTATTCACTATATCTTTCTAACTTCTTAATCGTTTTTAATTATTTCTTAATTTAGCATTATGTTTCTTTTCTACATCTATTGCTATTCTATCAAATATTTCAGTTATTTCATCCAGTGTAAGAGTCTTATTTGGATCTTCAAAATATAATGAGAAGGCTAATGATTTATTATTTTCTCCTAATGAAGAATCTACATATAAGTCAAATACTTCTATCTTAGTAAGAAGTTTACCTCCAGCTTTCTTGATAGTTTTAATTACTTCTTCTGAAGTTATATTTTTATCAAGAACAAAGGCTATATCTTTACTAATACCAGGGAATTTACTTATTTCTTTATATTTCATCTTAGATACTTTAATATCTTTTAATAAAGATACATTAAGTTCTATAACAAAGATATTATCTTTAGTAACATTAGGATGTATCTTACCAATAATACCTACTTTTTTATTATCTATATAGATACTCGCAGCTACTCCTGGATGTAATTCTTTAGGTAAATCTTCCTTTCTATAATAATATCTATTATTATATCCTAAATAATTAAGTACTTTTTCTAGTATACCTTTTGTTATATAGTAGTTTATTTCTCTATTACTACCTAATTTATTATAATAAGTACCACTCATTAAAATAGTTAGTTTTTCATCTTCATAATGAATATTATCTTTTACATAATAACTCTTTCCTATTTCAAATAGATTGATATTATTATTACCACGATTAGTATTATAATCATATACTGAAAGTAAACTTGGTATTAAACTATATCTTAAAGTACTTCTCTCTTCCGTCATAGGATCTTGTAGTCTTATACTATCAAAAGTATCGTTAGTATATTTATGTACTTCACTTTCTTTTATTAGTGAGTAAGTAAGTGTTTCAGATAAACCTAAATTACTAAGTAAATGACGAATACTTCTATTAGTTTTATCTACCTTACCCATTCTAACCGGAAGAATCATCTTTCTACCTTCAATATTATCTATACCATATATTCTTCCTACTTCTTCAACTAAATCTTCTTCAATAGCAATATCTATTCTTCTACTTGGAACTGTAACTAATACTGTATCTCCTTTATCTAAAGTAGTAAAATCTAGTTTTCTAAAGATATCTAGAATAGTATTTTTATCTAGTTCTATTCCAAGTATTTTATTTATTTTATTATATGCTATTTCTATTTCTTTATCTTTGATATCAATATTTTTATGTTCTAGCATACCTCCTACTACAGTGGCAGATGCATACTTTTCAAGTAAGTTAAGACTTCTTTCCATAGCCATATATGTTCTCTTTGGATCTAGGCCTTTTTCAAATCTATTTGAAGCTTCACTTCTTAATACTTTCTTACTTGTCTTTCTAATTAATACTGGATCAAATATAGCACTTTCAATAACGATATTTTTAGTATCATTTTCTACTTCAGTAGATAGTCCTCCCATAATACCTGCTAGACCAATAGCACCAGTATTATTATATATTACTATATCAGAATTAGATAGAGTTCTCTTTTGATTATCTAAAGTAGTTAATTCTTCATTATCATTAGCCATTCTTACTCCAAGTGTGCTTCCTAATCTATCAGCGTCATAGTAGTGAAGTGGCTGACCAGTTTCTAACATTACATAATTAGAAATATCTACAACATTATTAATAGGTCTAATACCTGAGGCTATTAGTCTATTCTTAATAAAAGTAGGACTTTCTTTTATCGTAACATTTACTACTTTTCTAGCAAGGAACAACGGACATGCTTCAGTATCTACTTTTAATTCCAATTCATCTTTTATATTTCCAATACCTTCTTTATGTGATAAATCTATATCTTTTACTTTTTCATCATAGATTGCTCCAAGTTCATAAGCCATACCTAGTATACTAAGTAGGTCTCCCCTATTTGAAGTTAATTCAAAATCTATTACTTCGTCATCTAATTCTAAATATTTGATAGGATCTTCACCTACTGGGGCATCTTTTGGTAATTCATGAATACCATTTATATCTTCTTCTTTTAGGAATTTATGATCTAAACCTAGTTCAGCAATAGAACATAACATACCATTTGATTCTACCCCTCTTATAACACCTTTTTTTATAGTACCACCAGGAAGTTCTGCTCCAGGTAAGGCTACTATTACTTTTAATCCTTTTCTTACATTAGGAGCACCACATACTATTTGAAGTACTTCTGTGCTGACATTTACCTTACATACATGTAAATGATCTGAATCAGGATGCATATCACACTCTAATACTTCACCAATTACTAAATTAGAGGCATTTATTAATTTACCAGCACTATCGTATTCGTTGCCGACACCAGTCATTTTTTCTGCTACTGTATTAATATCATCATTTATATCAATATAATCGCTTACAAATTTTCTTGATAGCTTCATTACTCCTCATCCTTTCTATCAAATTGTCTTAACATTCTAACATCATTAGTATATAAATATCTAATATCTGGAATGTTATATTTAAACATTGCTAATCTATCTAATCCTGTACCAAAAGCAAAACCAGTATATACTTCTGGATCGTAGCCGCCCATTCTAAGTACATTAGGATGAACCATGCCCGCTCCTAGTACTTCTATCCAGCCAGTATTTTTACATAGTGCACAGCCTTTACCACCACATTTAAAGCAAGATAAGTCTACTTCAACACTAGGCTCAGTAAATGGGAAATAACTAGGTCTAAATCTAACTTTGGTATTATCCCCAAGAATCTTTTTAGCAAATATTTCTAGCGTACCTTTAAGATCTGCTAACGAGATATCCTTATCAATAACCAATCCTTCTACTTGACCAAATTGATGTGAATGAGTAGCATCATCATCTCTTCGATATACTTTACCAGGACATATTATTCTAATAGGGCCTTTGTCTTCATTTTCTTCCATAGTATGTGCCTGCGCACAAGATGTTTGCGTACGAAGTAAATACTCAGTATCAATATAAAAGGTATCTTGAGCATCTCTTGCAGGATGACCTTCAGGTACATTAAGTCTCTTAAAACAATATTCATCAGTTTCTACTTCATTACCCGGTACTACATCATAGCCCATACTAACAAATATATCTTCTACTTCTTCAATTATTCTATTAAATGGATGTAAACTACCAGTAATTATTTCTTCACTAGGAAGAGTAATATCAATAGCTTCTTTCTCTAACTTTCTATTAACTTCTTCAGTCTCTATTCTAGTTTTAACTTCTTCAAATAAATTATTAAAGTATGTTCTTATTTCATTAACTTTAATACCATACTCTTTCTTTTCTTCATTAGGTATTTCTCTTATTTTACTTTGAAGTAGTGTAATTACTCCTTCTTTACCTAAATACTTACTTTTGATATCGTTTAGTTCATTTTGTTTAGTAATATGTTCTAAATCAGTATCAATACTCTTCTTTATTTCTTCTATATTCATAATATCCTCCTTAAGCATTTTCATATAATGCTATTATTTCTTTCTTACTTAGATTTTTATCAAGAGATATCTACAAACTCACAATGAATATTAAAACTAAAGTATAATATATGTAGTTATAGAAATAAACTCATTTTTTAAGTTACTACATTTCAATAAAATTAATGTTCATTTTCTAGACAGAATATCAGTGGCTTATAATAATCCATCCAATAATACCATTAATGATTATCCAAATTAATATGCATATTTAAATCTTCTTCTGTAGGTAATTTATCAAGAATATTTTTGGGAATTATGTTTTTAACTTTAAAAGAAGACACACCGATTGGTACATTTGTAGATTTTAAAGACCAATCAACTGATAATCTATCTTTATCTTTACAAAGTAATAATCCTATTGTTGGATTATCGTTTTTCGTTCTCAAAGTTTCATCAATAGCGGTTACATAAAAACCAAGTTGCCCAGTATATTCAGGTTTAAACTTATTTACCTTGAGTTCTACAACAATATAACATCTTAACTCCAAATGATAGAACAATAAATCTATATAATAATCATTTCCATCAACAGATATTTTATATTGATTTCCAACAAAACTGAAGCCTTTTCCTAATTCTAGTAATACATCCCTTATCTTATCTAGTAAAGCTTCTTCCAATTCCTTTTCTTTGTAATTTTGATGTAATGTTATAAAGTCAAATATATATGGATCTTTAAAAGTATTATTTACCAAGTCACTATCATTAGGTGGTAATAATGCACTAAAATTATTATTAGTACCTCCTATTCTTTTATGAAAATGGCTTTCAATTTGAATAGAAAGTACACTACGACTCCAACCATTTTTGATAGTATTTTCAGCATATATTTTCCTTAAACTTTTATCTTTGATTTTTTCAATTAAAAGTATATTGTGCCCCCCCAAGGCAATTTGGCAACAAGTTGTTGCCAACTCTCATCATCCTTGTATTCTTCATAAAACAATCGCATCGCTCTAATATTTCTTTCCGAAAATCCCTTCATTGAAGGAAAAGTTAATTTAAGTTCAGTAGAAACCTGCTTAGTAAAATTATTCCCATAAACTTTATTTTCTGATACGATTTTTCCCAACCTGAAATATAGTTTAATTAAATTACTATTAACTTCCTGTATTGTTTTTATTTGAGTACTTATAATTTCTTTCTTCATATTAGCAATAATCATTTTAAAATCTTTTTCTATCATAGCATCCCCCTCATTAAGCATTTTCATATAATGCTATTATTTCTTTCTTATTTAGATTTTTTTCTAAAGATTTAATATCTTTTATAAATTCATCATGATCTTTAGTTATATCTTCAGTCTTAGTTAATATTACTTTTTCTATATCTGATACTCCATATCTAATTAAATATAGACAGTTTAAATTAACATTTCTAGAGTTATTTACAAGTAATTCTAATAAGTAATTATTTTTACTATTAATTAACTTTTCATAACTAGCATAAGATATAAACTTAAATAAATAGTTTAGTTTATCTTCCAATTTAATACCTTCCTTCTAAAAAAGAAAAAAGATGATACCATAAAAGGACGAATTAATATCCGCGGTACCACCTTTCTTTATAACATAAGTTATACTCTTAAATCTTTAACCTGATTAACGGTATAAAACTAAAGGGTGAATTCATACTAAATAATTAACTCTTCTTTCACCATCTAAGAGCTCGCTAATAATTATTTTTATAGTATTACTACTTCCTCATCACTGTCTTATTATATAGTCATTAAATCTTTTTCTTTTTCTTTTAATTTTTCATCTACAATTTTATTATATTCATTAATTAAATCTTGTACTCTTTCATTACCTCTTTTTTCTTCATCTTCAGGTAATTTTTGGTTTTCTAATGCTTTATTAGCATCTTGTCTAATATTTCTAAGAGCTATTTTTGCTTCTTCTCCTAACCCTTTAACTTGTTTTACTAATTCTTTTCTTCTATCTTCAGTAAGTGGTGGTATTACTATAAATACTACTTCTCCATTGTTATTAGGAGTTACTCCTAAATTAGCTTCAAAGATAGCCTTTTCTATTGCTCCAAGACATGATCTATCAAATGGTTTAATAGATAATTGCCTAGCCTCAGGTATAGATATATTTGCTAAACTTTTAAGTGGTGTTGGTACTCCATAATATTCTACCATAATACCATCTAACATATTAGGATTAGCTCTACCTGCTCTAACATTAGTAAACTTGTTTTCTAAAGATTCAATTGTTAACATCATCTTTTCTTCTGTACTATTTAATATTTCTTCCATATAATCTCCTTTTTTACATTAAATAATATAACATACTTTTATAATTTATACAATATTTTTTATTATTTTTATATTCTTTTTATTTAGTTCAAGCCTTACTATGTAAGTCTTTCACTATTATATTAAGCCTAATCTTTAGTCTTAATATAATATATCTACATATCTATTATATATAAGCCATATCTATATAGCAAAAAGAAAGATATTAGTTATACCTTTCTTAATTATTACTTTTATATGTTAAATATCCAGTAGTATAATTAGCCATTGTTTTATCAATCTTAGCACTATCATATGGTACTGCTCCTACTAGTGAAGTACAAGCACTAAACATATTTGTAGAATTAGTTACATTATCTACATTCCATAAATCAGATACATAAATAGTTTTTAATTTACTACTAAGGAAAAACATCTGATTCATATTTGTTACTTTACTAGTATTAAAATTCGATAAATTTAATGTTGTCAACCTATTGCAGCCATTAAACATAGCATGCATATCAGTCACATTAGACGTATTAAATTTTGATATATTTAAAGTAGTTAATTTGGCGCAGTTATAAAACATACCATACATATTTGTCACATTACTTGTATCAAAGTTTGATAAATCTAAAGCAGTTAAACTATTACAACCCCAAAACATACCAGTCATATTAGTTACATTACTTGTATTAAAGTTTGATAAGTCTAAGTTTGTTAAACCACTGCAATAACAAAACATACTATCCATATTAGTTACATTCGAAGTATTAAAGTTAGATAAATCTAAACTTGTTAGTGAACTACAACCATAAAACATACTATTCATATTAGTTACATTCGAAGTATTAAAGTTAGATAAATCTAAAGTTGTTAATGAACTGCAGCCACGAAACATAAGTGACATATCAGTTACATTATTAGTATTAAAGTTTGATAAATCTAAAGCAGTTAAACTATTACAACCCCAAAACATACCATTCATATTGGTAACATTACTTACATTAAAACTAGATAGATTTATACTAGTTAATGATGTGCTATCGCTAAACATTGAAGCCATTGCTGTTACATTACTAGTATCAAAATTAGATAAGTCTAAAGTTGTTAGACTTGAACATCCTTGAAACATGTTACTCATACCCTTTACTTTCGAAGTGTCAAATGAACTCAAATCTAGACTCTTCAGTGATTTACAATTTCTAAACATACCACCATAACTATATGAATATGGATTTCCCATATATAGAACATTTGATGTATCAAAGTTAGATAAGTCTAAAGTTGTTATGTTAGAACATTCTGCAAACATATTATTCATATCTATTACTTTACTTGTATTAAATGTTTTTAAGTCCAAATAAGTAAGACCAGAGCATCCCCAAAACATACCATTCATATTGGTAACATTACTTGTATTAAAGTTTGATAAATCTATTGTTTTAAGACCTGAACTCATATAAAACATCTTAGACATATTTGTTATGTATGAAGTATCTAGTTTTGATAAATCTAGTTTTTCTATATTAGTTAGATAAGCAAACATACCTGAAGCATTAGTTCCTGTTTGTAATACTCCATTTTCTCCGCCTATCCACATATCATACATTGTTTTTGTACTTCCATCACTTGATGCTACTTCTTTTGGTGTATACCATAACATTACTGTTC
>OLRA01001244.1_pt1 | contig 31121 bp, 42 predicted proteins | sample 1673011 | NCBI WGS metagenome assembly OLRA01 (sample SAMEA3136746, study PRJEB25190) | human gut metagenome | reverse complement strand
TATTTTATCTGTTTTGTGGATAAAATATAAATTCCAACTGCTTAATGGAGCAACGAACGAAGTCGTTGGCGACATCAAGGGTAGCGCCCACGCAGTGGCTTAAGCGAAGCGAATTTTTTATAATAACATATAATAAGGAGTGTCAAAGGAGTTGATGAAAAATTAACTTGAAAAAAATATTTCTACTGTTATTAATTATAATTTCAACAATATTAATATGTAATACTAATATAAATGAAGAAAATTTTGGAGATGATATTAAAATAGTAAGCTATAACATACATAGTGGTGTTGACAAAGATATGTTTCCAACACTTTTTGACATTATTGAATTTTTGAAAAATTGTGATGCAGACATCATTTGTTTACAGGAAGTAAATGAATCATCAAAGGTAGGGTTTCAAGTTAGTAGTTTGAAGGAAGAGTTGGGAATGAATTCTCATTTTGGCGCAAATGTAGTAAATCTTAATTCAAATTATGGATTAGTTACATATTCAAAATATAAAATAATAAGACAAAATCATATTTATTTAAGTAGTTCTAGAGAACAAAGAGGATTACTACATACGGTAATTGATGTTAGAGGTAAAAGAGTAAATATAATTAATGTTCATTTAGGAACAGATAAAAAGGAACAAAAAATACAACTAAAAGAATTGCAAGAATTTATAGATGGGTTAGGAAATGAAACTTATATTATAGCAGGAGATTTTAATAGTGAAAATATAACATTAAATAATAAAAGTATAGATATTGCTAAAGAGCTAGATAAATCTAATACTTTAACATATTCTTTGGGTATAGAAAGAATAGACTATATTTTTACATCGCCTAATATAAAGCCGATAGATTATAGAGTTATAATAAAAAAAATGTCTGATCATTATCCAATTATTGCAAAAATAAGAATATAATAATAAAATGATATGGAGATGTACAATAATTTAATTATAAAACATAATAAATATTAGACATAGTAGGAGGAAAATATATGAAATTTACATTTTGCCATAATAATTTTAATGTACTTAATTTAGAAAAAAGTTTAGAATTCTATAAAAAAGCATTAGGACTGGAAGAAGTTAGACGTATGGAAGCAGAAGATGGAAGCTTTACTTTAGTATATTTGGGAGATGGAAAAACTACTCATCAATTAGAATTAACTTGGTTAAGAGATTGGGATAGACCTTATAACTTAGGAGATAATGAATTCCACTTAGCTCTAGAAGTTGAAGATTTTGATAAAGCTTATGAATTACATAAAGAGATGGGATGCATATGCTTTGAAAATAAAGCTATGGGTATATACTTTATAGCTGATCCGGATAATTACTGGATAGAAATTTTACCAAAGAAAAAATAAGCTTTCTAAAATAGAATAATATGAAAATATTGTTAAATGATAAACAATAAAATGATAAAAATGAAATTAGATATGTTATCTGATTTCATTTTTTTTATAAATAATTTGATTCATAAATTGTACATATCTTAAATATATATTATTAAAAACTATTTAGGAGGGGGACAACTTATGAGCAAAAGAAAATTTTACAGAAATTTCAATAAGAGAAAAAAATTTAATGGAACGAGAGTAGTTACAGTTGTATTATGTTTAGCAATAATAGGAACTTACACATATATAAATCTTAAAGATAAAAATTTTATGGACAAGTTAGGAAATATTAATATGGTAAGTTCCATAAGAAAGGCATCTATATGGGGCGGATTAAAAAATATATTTGATAAAAGTAATGTAATTACTTCATCTAATATTGAATCACAGCTAAAAGAAATAGAAAATGATAATAAAGATAAAAAAGATGAAGAGGAAAGTACTAAAGTTGTAAGTGTAAATGAAATGGTTATCTATACTATACAAGTTGCATCCTTAGAAAATGAAAGTGAACTTAAAAAGATAGAAGAAGTTATGAATGAAAATAAAATTCCTTCATCAAGTATGAGTATTGATAATTCAGAAAAAATTCAAGCTTACTCATCCTTTGATGAAACAAAAGTAAGAACAAACTTGGATAAAACTAGAAATTATTTTTCTGATGCTTTTTTAACTAAAATAGAAATACCTATGTTATCTTTACAATACACATCTAGCTATTCTTACATGAAAGATATAGCTGATGGATTAAATGATTTAATTGAGAATTATCAAAAGGAAAGTCAATATTGGGATAGCTCAAAAAGTGATTTGCAAAGTTATAATGAGATTCTAACAAGTAGAAAGACTATTTTAGAAAATTTGAAGAAAAATACAGAAAAAATAAATTACTCTAAAATGGATAAATTTAAAAATAATTTAATTTCTTACATAGATGAATCGCAAAATAATATTTTAATTTCATCAAAAAGTGCAAATGAAAATAAGGGATATATTAGCCAAGGTTTGTTACTATCTTCAATACAACAATATTATGTATTTGTACAGTCAATGAAATAAATATAATATAAAAGAAGGTTGTTAAAACAACCTTCTTTTATTGTAAAATATAATTTTTGTATATAAAGAAACTTTTATGAAATCTTAATTTTTTTAATTAGGCTATGTTAGCCCTCTTCGTGATAAATATTGCATAAAAAGAACCACATCTTAGACTTTTCAATACATTGAATTCTAAGATGTGGTTGCTTCTATAACTTACTATAAATTATTCGTAATATATTAATATTGGGAACTTATAATAACTATGTATCTATTTAATAAATTTTATCCTGTATACATATCTGAGATTGTATATTTATATTCCCCTATTTTTTTTATATCTACAATTTGGTATTTTCCTTTTACCCAATTATCCTCTTTTATTTCTCCATTTCCTGTTTCAAATACAGTTGCATACCCATCAGTTGATTGTAAGTCATATGATACTTCTATGCGATATACCTCATAGTTTAATTTTTCTAATACAGTTATATCATTAATTTTATAATCTTTAAGAATATTAATTTTTTCATTTCTATCATTTAAATAATTTTCATACGTTAGCTTTAAGTATTCTTCAAATACCACTCTTGCTATTTCAATTTTATCATCTTCATTTTTTACTTCTACTATAGGCACGTCAATCCCTGACTCTGTCTTGGTAGTATTTATTTCATTAGCCGAACACCCGACTAAAAAGAATATTACTATAGCTACAATTAATAGACTTCTATTTTTCATATCTCCTACCCCTTTTCATTTCGTATTATATAACAATTGCGAACTTGATTATATTATACAAAATATTCAATTATTTTCCAATTACAAAATGGTTTCATTAATTTGAAGTAAAGTTCCTTATTTTAGGTTAACTCAATGAATCTATTTCTAATAGTTTCTCTAGTTACATATGTATCCTTAGTAGCTACATTCACTAGCATATCTTTAATTCGGTCATTCTTTTTATTCTTCTTACTTAGTTGTAGAAATTTAAACCAAGCCAAATAATTATTGATATATTTTGTGGATACACCATTAAAAGGCATTAACCATCTCTTAAAACTACTGTGAAGAGCATTTATATGCTGTAAATGATAAACACTATCTATCATTGATTTTCCTCTAGGAACTTGCTTTAACTCTATGTTCAACTTATCCTTTATTCCCATATATGATTTATGTGAATCTACACAAAAAGTAGCATCTTCACATATTTTATTGTCAAAGAAGTTAACTATTTGATTTGTTGTAATTCTACCATTACAAACAGCACCCATAAGGATATTTCCTTTTCTATCAATTGCTGTCTCTATACAAATCTGCTCTTTTGATATTCCTCTTTTCTTCTTATCATTTTTACCTTTACCTCTTTTTCTAGGATTTCTAGGCATTACAAATGTAGTACTTTTAGAATGATTCCCTTTAAAAGACTCCTTAATAAAGCATTCATCTACTTCAACTATACCTTCAACTTTATCATTTTTTAATGATAGATTGATTACATCAAGTATCCTATGACGCATGTAAAAAGACGTTTTAACACCTACTCCGACTTCTTCAGCACATTTTCTTATAGAAAGTCCTAATATCATTAATTCACAGTATTTTAACCATTTATCTAAGCCTAATTTTGTATTAGAGAATGGAGACATAGTAAACTCATCAAAACTTATACGACAGTGTTTACAGATATATCTTTGTCTTCCGTTAGATTTTCCATTTTTATTCACATCTTTACATTGGCATTTTGGACATTCGTATCCATTAGAAAATCTACTTTCTTTAACATTATCTCTAATTTCAGAAAAATTAAATAAACTACTTAATACTTCTTGAACCACTGAAATTAACTCTCTAAGTTCATTCTTTTCTAAATCTTTTATCATAGCTTTTATATCTGTTTTTGGTATAATATTAGGCATCCTTTTTCTTCTAAGTTTTCATCATCTATATAGCTTCTATTTAGATATTTGAACTACTTTAGTTATATCTAATTCTTTACAGAAAAGTAGTTTTTTAATCAACATTAATAACTGATGAAAAAGCCACCTCTTCTCCATCTTTTATTAAATTAATACTTTCGTAATTTTTTTCTTTTGGATTAATGATTTTGTATGCATATGTATTTTCTGCATTACCGGAAGTTTTCACATTAATTTGCAAGATGGAATTTTTCACATCACAAGATATATTTTCTTTATCAATATTCATTTTGTAAAATACTATATATTGGTCAGATGAATTTTCTACCAAAAATGCTTTATTTTCCAACTCTTCTTTTGGTGTGGTAGTAAAATAGTTGTTGTCCTTTATTGAGGATATATTAACTTCTTTCAATGAAGTAGATTTCTTATCTAAGTTAGAATTGCATCCTACTAAAAATATACCCATTAAAATAAAAATCCCTATTATTTTGCTGAACTTTTTCATAAATTTTCCCCCTTGATAATTTTCTATTTCTAATTTTACCTAATGATTATGTCATCTTGTAAAAAAATAATTTTAATTTAGTATTTAAAAATTAAAATTACTCAGGTATGGTTGTTTAATTTATTGTAGGTAGTTCGTATTATATTAATATTGTTCGTATTACCTTTTTATTTTTTAATCAACTATACGTTTTTGTATGATAGGATACTTATGTTTAGTTTTATTTTCGTCAAGTCCGTCTCCATATTTGTTAGTTAGCATCAAAAACATATTATGGTAATAATTCTCACCTGTATAATCACCACACCAAGTATATTCATATACTACATTCTTATTAGATTCAGATTTATATTTAACTCTATATATTATACCCCCAATTTTTTTTTGCTTTGATTTTTCAATACTTTCTATATCATCTTTATCTATGTGTTGTGCTTTTGTATATAATTCAAAACTCTTTTCAGCCGCATCCCAATCATAAGGGTATACTTCATATTTATAATAAAGACCTCCTCCAATTATGACAAAAAATAATATCAATATATACAAAATTTTATTTTCCGTTTTCTTTTTCATTTTCCCCCCCAATCTTATCTTCTTAATATATTTTAATTTGCATTATATAACAATTACGAACTTAACTATATTATATATGATTAATCACGAAGCTAGCTAACAGAGCCATTTTTTATTATTTCTTTCACCTTTTTAAATTATATTTTTATTTTAAATTTTTTATCTCATCTATTGATAAACCTGTTTTTAGTGATATAGTTTTCTCATCCAAAACATCCAACAAAGATTTTGCTATTTCCATAGCCTTGTTTTTTGCTCCCTTTCTCTCAGCTTCATTCAAAGCACTCACTTTATCTTTTAACGTTTTAGCTCTCATTTCATAAATTTGACGTTGAGTGTCATCATTACTCATTCTGATAAGTTCATCTTTTGCTTGTCTGATTTCCTCTATATTCATTTCCAAACTTCTAACTTTTTCACTTTCAGGGTCTTTTAAAAATTCAACCCAGTTTACTAACATGTCCTTTTCATCAGTTCCCTCTTCTAGTTTAGGAATTTCGATAAAATGAATTTCTGCTACATCAGTTAATTCTTCATTGCTATAAATTTCTTTTAATCTATATGCACTATGGAATTTTCTTGTTTTCAAATACTTGAAATTAAGTATATTTATACAGATTGTTCTTTTTAATAAATTATAATCTTCACCTTCATTTAATTGTTCTGAATAAAGTTTCGACCAATAATATAGACTTCTTTTTATCATATTATATTCATTCTTAAGTTGAATTTCTATATTTATGACTTCATCATTACTAGTTGTGGCTTTTACATCTAGTCTAGAGAATTTGTCTTCTATGTAATCTTTATTTAAATCAGTATTTTTTATTTCTACTGCTGTTATCAAATATTTTGGTTTTAGTGTCGCATTTAAAAATGATATTAATATTTTAGGATTTTTCTCACTTCCAAATATATTTTTAAACACAAAGTCCATCTTAGGATCTAGTAATCCTCTCATTTAATCACACCCTTTGCTTAAACTATATTATGATTATATCATAATTTCCTCCCATTATACTTCTAGAAAAATTAAAAGAGATTTATTCAACCATATGGTGCTTTATCTTAGAAAGGCTGATTTGATGATTTATTTAAATGGTTCAATAAATATATAGGTGTATCTTTCGATACACCTTTTTCATTATATTGATGGTTCGTCATCTGAATTATCTTCTTTTTTCACTAACATTTTAACACCAAAGAATATTATTAGTATTCCCACAAGAACATTTAATATATTTGAAATATTGTCTGGTATAAATTGTGATAGTATGGTTCCAAGTATTGCGACCATTGATAAAAATATTAAAGTTGCAGAAACTAATCCCACATTTTTAGCCGTATTAAATACCATCAAACACATTGGCCCCACTGCAATTTGCAATAATAGTCCAAATTTCAATCCACTAAACTATTTTTTAATCATCTATCATATCTCCTCCTTAGCTTATTATCTTTCTTCTGCTGGAGAGTCTACTTTCTTTTTCAAAAAAGATAATTTTGTTTCTGATATTATTATGGATGTAAAAATTATCATACAACCCACCACCATTCTAATTGTCACCACTTCATGCAAAAATATTACTGATAAAATTGTTCCAAATAAGGATTCTGTTAATAAAATTAAAGCAGATCTTGTTTGTTCCACCTTGGATTGACAGATGGTTTGTAGCAAAAATGCTATGGCTGTGCTAAATATACCAAGATACAAAGCACCCATAATTCCTGTAGGTGTGGCACTTATGTGCACTTGTTTTGTGAAAATTTGCAGTAAGGCCGATAATATAAAGGCCACCACAAATTGCGTAACTGTCAGTACATAGGCGTTGTATTTTGCTGTAAATTCCCCTGTGAAAAATATATGAAAAGCAAAACCAAAGGCACATAAAAATGTTAATACGTCTCCCAAATTGACAGAAAAATCTGCTTGCAATGACAAAATTCCAATTCCCAAAAGGGCTATGAAACTACTTATAATTCCGATTTTGTCCAGCTTTCTTTTATATAAAATAAATCCTATAAAGGGCACTATGACCACATTTGCTGCTGTGATAAAGGCATTTTTCGATATAGTTGTGTATACAAGTCCTATAGTTTGCATAGAAAATCCTATAAAAGAAAATACACCAAGCAAGGCTCCACTTCTTAGAGATTCTTTGCTAATGTTCTTTTTTATTTCTTTGAAAAATATTGTTCCTAAAATTAAGCTAGCCACAAAAAATCTCACTGTCAAAGTTTGTATTGCTCTAACGCCTCCATCTAGTGCTAATTTTGTACCAATAAAACCACTTCCCCATATGATTGCTATGGTGAATAATCCTATTTCTCCCATGTGTTTTTTCATCTCATCACCCCTTACAATCTTATGGTAATTCAGTTTATTTTATTTGTAAATTCTATTTTTCCCTTACCAACTTTTCTATTTGTTGTTTTGTTAAATTGTATTTTTTGCTCAGTTCTTTGGTGTTTTTTCCGTTGTATTCCTTTGTGATTTGTCGATTTCTCTCTGCCATTTGTACATTTTTGTAGATGGGTATGTATATACTGGAGCCGCCCAGTGCTTTTGATACTTTTAAGAAGTTTTCCATGCCTATGATTTTTATAAGTCCATGGAGATTTTCAGATATATCTTCCATTTTCACTGTCATGATTTTTCCTCCTTTATTATTTTAATCTGTAGTTTAAACTATTTTCATCAAAATATATGATATTTTCGCCTGCCATTTCCACAAGTCTACTGCCAACAGCCTCATCCCAGCTGAGTATTTCTTCCATGGATTTTTCTGTGGAAATTATAAGCTGTTTGTTTGATAAATATCTGGAGTTGATAATTCTATAAATATAATTTAAATCACTATCTGTTGTTTTTCCCTTTAGAAAATCGTCAATGAATAAGACACGTGGATTTAATAGCTTTTCCATTTCCTTTAGGTGATTTAGCTCGTCCATGACGGACTGTTTTAGGGAAATTATCATGTTGTTGTATTCCACATATCTGCAGTTTACCCCCTGTTCTATGAGATTTAGCATGATGGCAATGCCTAGATGAGTTTTGCCAGTGCCACATCTTCCCGAAAGTATGATTGATTTTTTATTTTGAAAATCACCTTTGCAGTATTTTAGTGATTTGTGCTTTGCTGCTATTTGGCTTGTTGTCAAAGTTTTGTAACTTTCAAAAGTCTTTTTCTTGAAAACATCACTAAGACCGCATTTTTTAAGATTTTCCACTGCTCTTTTTTTGCTTAAACATTGGCAGGGCACGGCAATTTCGTTGTTGTCTTCTCCCATTTCAAAAGTATATCCCAAATCCCTGCATTTTGGGCAGTTGTAGTTGTCTTTGACAGTGCTTTCTTTCATGAGTTTTTGCACTCTTTCCATAAGTTTTTTATCCATAAAAATCCCCCCTAACTAACGCCTAGTTCAGCTTCCATCATCTCAATTTCTTTTAGCATCTCTTCGTCAATGATCTCTTCTTTGACAAAATTATTGTATTTGGCAAATTTACCAGCAGGTTTTTTCTCACTTTTTTGAGACTTGCTATTTATAAATTCCATTCTTTTAGCATTGAACTTGTCCAAAGTTTTGATGTTTTCGCTTATGCATCTTCTGATAATTCCCTTCAAGTAAGATGGCGTAACATGGCCATTGTCTATACAAATTTGCACAGCTCTTTCAAAGAGTTGCCAATCAATTTTATCACAAATTTCCATAAACCACTGTCTATTAGCTGGATAAATAGGTCCTATGTTTTGCTCATAAAGCTTAGTTATTTTTTTTAGATTCTCATTGCCTTGGTGCACACTTGCCAAAGATACAACTTGGCTATCTTTTATTTTTGGCTCTAACTCTTGCTCTATTTCTTTATCTAATTCTAATTCTTTCTCTTTCTCTAGCGTTACATTTTTGTTACAAGAAGTTTCAGTGGCGTTACAATCTAAATTTTCTTCTTTAAAACTTTCTTCTTTAGACTTTTTTGCTTTTTCACTATCCTTTTTCTTATTTTCACGGTGTTTTCTCACACGTTTAGCAGAGTCACTTTCCTCACCAGTTAACTCTTGCACTTGCAACAATTCCATTTCATCAGCACTTACATATTCTATAAGATTTGTTCTTTTTAAAAATAATAGCGTTTCTTTCACATCTTCCACATCTTCATCAATTACCAAAGCTATTTCTTCTTCAAAACTATCTTCCACATTGTCAAAATATATTTTGCTGTTGTTTTGCAAAGAATAAACAAGCATTTTTTGATAAATAAGAATGTATAGTGGTCCTTTTTCCATTTTTCTAAGGGCTTTTATTTCTTTTTGTCTAAAAAACTCTTCTTGTATTTTCAACCAAAAATATTTCTTTGCCATTTTCTTTTCCTCCTTTTAATTATTCTAAAAATTCAACATTTTCTCCTATGATTACTTCCTCCCTTTTATCATCAATTAAAACACTTTCATCTACGCCCAGCGCCTTTGCTATTTTTTCTATGCAATAGTGCATTACTTTCTTGCCATTTTCTGCTCTTTGGATAGTCTTTGGTGAAACATCAGTATTTTCACTAAGTTTACTTCTTGATAATCCCTTTTCTAGTCTGATTCTCTTTAATTCGTCGGTAACATAAAACTTATTTTTCATTTTATACACCACCTAAATTTTATTTATATTAATATGGTAGCACATCTTTAGATACGTATGTTTGGTCACTTAGAATATATTTTTTGCAAATAGATTGTTCAAACGCTTGTTAACTACATATAAGTTTTTTGATTTATTATATAAATAAGAAATAAAAAAGGAGGTAATATTATGGCTGTAATTTCCACACCAAATGCCACTTCTGTAAAAATAAAACTTGACCACGGTGCAGATGTAAACGGAGACAGAATTATAAAAACTAAGACTTTAACTAATATAAAGTCCACTGCATCAAACGACGACATAATGGCTGTTGTAAATGCAATAGTTGATTTGCAAAAGCACACTTTAAGTGCTACTAACAGAGTGGATAACTCATCTTTATCTGAATAAAAATTTTAAGGAGGTTAAATTATGGAAGAAAATAAACTTGTCATGGTCTTTAAAAATACTTTGGGTAATAGCTTTTCTATAACAGTTGACGATCCAAAGGCTAACTTGCAAGAACAGGAAATAATAGACGCCATGAACCTTATAAAAAGTAAAAACATCTTCCAACCAAAGGGATATGACATAGCTGAATGTGTATCTGCCAAAGTGGTGGGTTCTACTATCACTGAGTACGACCTTGTGGTCTAAGACTGAGGTGATTTTTATGGCTAATTTCCAAACTATCGTGGCAAATCTTGGTTTTCCCATTGCAATCTCACTGTATCTTTTGGTGAGAATTGAGGGCAAACTTCAGGCTTTGACAGATAGTATAAATGAGCTATCTCATAATATTAATAAAATGGGATAAGTTCCCCCTAAGTGTGTGAATTCCTTGGAATTTGCACACTTTTTATAAATTGGAGGTAAAAAGGTCACTCGCAAAATAAACAAGCTACAAGTCCACCACATGTATCTGCCAGACTACAACACTTGGAAAAATATCGATAAACACTTCGTCCGTTACTCAAAAAAAGTAGGAGATTTCTCCTACTTTGCTTTGCTATAAAATTTTGAACATATTCTTCAATAGAAAAGTTATGCCCAAACTGTTGCAATATTTCTTTATAGATTTTATATGAAATTATCTCGCTATCAATTAATAAACCATCTAAATCAAATATTACTGCTTTTATCATTTGTCTATCCCCTTAAATATATCTATTTTAGTCTATACATCTATATTATCAAATGTATAAATTCTCCACAATATATAACAATTCCCCACTCTATCTTTTAAATTTTATCTCTCATTTTATTATATCATAATTCATTGATAGCTTTATTTTTATACATAAAAATTAATATAAAATACAATTTCTGCTATAATAACTATATAATGCTTAATTTTAAAGGGGAAATAATTAATATGAAGATAAATAAATATATAATAGGAATATCGTTGATAGGGATATTATCACTAGCTGGATTTGCTTTAGCAAGTGCCAACGAAAAGGTCACAACTGTTGATGGGAAAGAAGTTGTACAGGCCTATAATAACTTAATAAACAAAAAAGGAATAGAACATGTAATCTTAACATCTAGCGATAAAACTACTATGGATATATACAGAAATAGAAGTAACGGCAGCGAAAGAGTAGATTTTTTTGATGAAAATGGACTACTTGTAGATAGAACTATTACCACTGATTATGGTGCTACTTTCTTGACATTATCCCAATGTGAAACAAATGGTAAATATGAATTTGAGTTGGTAAAAACCTTACCACCAAAAAATGCTGTTGATGAAAACAAAGAACTTATGCAAAAATCTATGATTGATGGATATTTTCAAGAAGAATTTGTAGATGGAATTTATAGAGATTGGAAAAAAGCCAAAATAGATTCAAAGGCTAATTTAATAAAATATTTCGATGAAAGCAATAATATTTATGTAAATTCTAGTACAGGTGAAGTTACTAAAAGAGAAATTATAGCAAATGGTAAAGTTGTAAAAACTTTTGATGTTGAAAATTTACCACTAAGTGAAAGAGAATCTGATGAGATTTTTAAAATAGATTCTCCTTTAATAAAAGAAAACTCCCTTGGAGAACATAAAAGTTTAAAGGAAATAATAAAAAATCTTAAAGTAAATACACAAGATAACACCAACGTTGAATATAGTTCTAGCAATGGATTAGGCTAATTTCATAAAATATTTTGATAAAAATAGCAGATTCATAAATTTATGAATCTGCCATTTTCATTGCTAGCCATTTATCATTTCGTAAATTGCATCAACTTCTTTTTTGACATCTTTCTTTTTAAAATCAGTTTTTATCTTATTTTTCTTCATATAATCAAAATACTCATCTAAAATCCAGTATAAAGATTTGTCTACACTTATCCAAGTGTTGCTAGTCATTTCATAGTAATTCATAGCCTCACCTTCATCACCCACTTCATATTTTGATGGAATTTCTTCTATTATTTCTAAATCCAATAAATATTTTGGCACATGAATGTTGGCATCAAAGGCCATTTTTATAAACTTGCTGGCATTTTCCATATCTTCTTTTGCAAAATAATAAAGTGCTTTTGTATATGCCATAAAAGTATCTTTATCACTATCTTTCATCAATTTTTCAAATTCTTCATATCTTTTATTTAGAAGAAGTAAGTTTGATAAATTAAATCTCACTTGTAATTTATCGTCCTCATCATATTTAAGCAAATCTTCGTATTCATTTATAGCTTTGTCATAATCATAATTTACAAAATAAACATAAGCCAAATCATTTCTTAAATTAAAATAAGCATTCATATCATCATTTTTTTGAGCTTCATCTACAGCTTTTTGTAAATAATTTATAGTTTCTTCATAAGATTGAGAATTCATGGCTTTTTCCATATAAATTTGATACTTTTCTATATCTGAAAAATTCATATGATTTATACTTTTGCCTAAATGAGACTCAAAATTATCATTATAAACATAAGTAATGTCTGCCTCAAATTTGCTACCTTCTGGCAGTGCTTCTCTAATATCATTTGCTCTAGCTCTCATAGTAGTTGCACTTATGCCAACGCCTTCTGCCACTTCACTTTTTGAATAATAAAGTTTGTCGCATTTTACATTGTTTGGATCAAATAAATTACTATCTTCTCCAACTACATAAAGTAGTCCGCCTACCCATCCTAAATATTTTCCACCATCCATGGAAAACTCTTTGTTTTTCTTTAGTTTATTAACTAATGCTTTTACAGTTTTATGATAATCTTTTGTGAAATTTGCTTCACAGTGCCACTGTAAGGAATTGTTTATGTCTTTTAAAATATTTTTATCTGTTGACAAATTTCTACCTCTTTTCCTTAGTTTTTCATAATTTAAACTTAATTATATATGATAAATTTATTTTTTATATCATGTCATTTTCTTTATCATAATATTATAACACCAAAATAGAATAGTTTAAAATTTTTTCTATTATTCAAAAAAGGAATTCATTATAAAAAATTAGAATGGATACAGAAATTCATGCTACAATTATAGTATAAAAAGCAAACCCATTAAACTCCCGCATAAAAAATTTAAACTCGCCTAAAGCGAGTTTTTATTTTTTTGATTGTTTTTTTCTTTCTATAAACAAAAGGTGACATTCCCGTTTGCAATTTAAATTTTTCAATAAAATAACTTGCACTGGCAAAATCACACTTATAAGCTATATCAGTAATAGACTCATTTGTTGTAATTAACAGCTTTTCACTTTCTACTAATCTATAATTAGTAATATATTCAAAAATAGAGCAATTCATATATTTTTTAAACTCTCTACAACAAGCTCCCTTTGACAAATTAACTTGACTAGATATATCATCCAAATTAATCTTTTCACTGTAGTGATTATGAACATAATTTATAATAGTTTTTATGCGAGATGTATTGTAAATTACATTTTAGCATCATTTTTCTTTAATTAAGTTTCTTTTTTCTAGAAATTTTTCTCAAAGGCTACTCTTTTGCCGCCATCTTCTAAATAAATTATTCCACAATACTCAAATCCATTTTTAGTAAGCAACTTTTGCATAGGTATATTTTCTTCGTGGGTATCCACTTTTATACTGTGAACATTGTTTTCTTTGCATTTATCTTCTGTATATTTTATTATTTTGTGAGAAAGACCTAGCCCTTTATAAGTATTGTCCACTGCAATTCTATGAATTACAGCATAATCGCCATTGCTAAGCCATTTTCCATCATAAATTTTATCATAAGTTTCTTCCTTATCAAAAGATATTACAGTCGTTGCAACAACTTTATCATCTTTTAACATTACATAACTATCTCCATTTTCTATGTCACCATTTATCACTTCTTCATTGGGATAATTATTTTGCCACTGATCTATACCTTGCTCTTTAAAATAATTTTGTGCTTGTTTGACAATATTCATTATTTTAGGTACATCATTTTTTGTAGATTTTCTAAATTCCATTTTTTCTTCTCCTTATTATCCATTTATACATTTATTAAAAAATACAAAACATTCTCTGATGTTTTTATGTTTTATTTTACCCACATCAAATCTTAAGACTTTGAACACCAATTGGATACACGCCCCAAGGCAAAATACAGTTATTAGCGTTCCAATTCCAACACTTCCACCTAAAATAAAACCTATAATCAAAACTCCAAGCTCTATACAAGATCTAATAAAGCCTACAGGTTTGCCTGTTTTTTTCACCAAGGCCACCATAAGTCCATCTCTAGGTCCACATCCCATCTCGCAACCTATATACAAATATGAGCCAATTGCCATGGTAAATAAACTTCCTAATAACATCAATAGACTTACAAAAAAATTATGACTTGTTGGAATTATTTTAGTGTATGATATTACATCCATAAAAACTCCAATCAAAATCATATTTGCTATGGTTCCAAGTCCTATTTCTAATTTTAGGAAAATCGTTGCAATTACAACAATTAGCCCCACAAAAATACTCACCTGCCCCATGGAAATACCCGTAATTTTTGACAATCCTTGATGAAATACATCCCAGGGACTAAGTCCCAAATTTGAATTTACAGCCAAGACTGTTCCACTAGAACAAAATATAAATCCTATTATAAGTCTACATACAGTTTTTAATATTCTTATCATAAATCCTCCTAATAATTAATTATGTAATTGATTTTCTCACATGTCTAAGTATATCATAATTATATCAGTTGAAAGTTCAACTATTTTTTCAAAAAAATAAAAAAGTGTATCTATTTTAACCGATACACTTTTTTATATTTATTTCAAATATTTATCTCTATTAGAACTATTATTTAAATGTTTACTAACATTTTTAGCAAAATCTGATTTTTTAACTGCTTTATTATATGTTTTTTTGCTTATCTTACTTCTATTATAATCTTCACTACTTTCTACAACACCAGTTTCCTTATAATATTTCTTTTCTGCTTTATCATAAGTATAACTTACTAAAGATAATTGCTTTTTCTTGTTAAGTGTTAAATAATAATTCATTTTTACTCCTGAATTATTAAATCTTCTGGCTAATCTACCATTTTTATCTATATATACAATACCTCTATCGTACATATTTCCACAGTATTTAACTTTACCATTTGTGTAAGTATAAACTGTAACTTCTCTATTACTTTTATCAATCATTATAAGTTCTTTTACACCATTTTTGTCTAAATCAATAGTAGCAAAATAATTCATTTTATAATATTTATCTGGTCCATAGACATATTTGTTCTTTTTCAAAAACTTTTTATATGCTTTCATTGATGAACTTGCTGTAGATGTCATACTTGTTGCATTTACTATGTTAGAAGAATTGGCACCATTTAAAGTTGGTACAAATCCCACACTTACTAAGCATAAACTTAATAAGCTAAACAATATAAATTTTTTAATTTTTTTCATTATAACCATCTACCTTTTATTAAATTTTTAATCAATTTAATTTTAGCTTAAGTTTAGATATTTTCATCTACTTTTATTGTTTTGTAATAATTTGTAATCAAATTTTGTACTTAATGAATTTCTCCTATGTATTCATTGATATTAGTCAATTTTCATTGATTTTTATTTTCTACAAATATTATCTTTTTTTAGTGGAAACATATATATAAATATATACATAGTAAAGGAGTCTTATAATGAAAAAACAAAAAATAATTGTAACATCTATTCTACTAGTATTATCATTTATTTTTATGCCAATATCATCAGTATTTGCTGCCCCAAATCCTTCAACTAGTAATCCAGCTGACATAGTTTATACAGCAGTAAATCATAAAGAACTTAAAACTTTTGTATCTGCACTTCAAGCATCAGGATTAGTAGATACACTTGAGGTTGATGGATCATTTACTGTTTTTGCACCAACTGACAATGCCTTTGCCAGTTTACCAACTGGTACTTTGAAGAATTTATTAAAACCTGAAAATAAGGAAAATCTAAATGATATATTGCTTTATCATGTCTTTAATGGTAAAGTAACTGCCCAAGATGCAGCTAACTTAAATGGACAAGAAATAGATATGGCAAATGGCGAAAAAGCTAAAATAAGTATAAAAGATGGAAAAGTATTTATTAATGATGCAGAAGTTGTTATTGCTGATATTAATGCAACAAACGGCATAATTCATATTATTGATACAGTTTTAATGCCTAAATAATAGCAAGGGCACCTATCTTTTGATAAGCGCCCTTTATTTTTTTATAAGGCTATGTTTTGACACAATGATCACCTCATAGCTCCCCCCTACCTTTTAATTTATTAAGTCCTCAATATTATTTCGCATTATATTAATTTTATTTATTAAAATATATGTCCTAGGTTGTTCTATAATCTATTTAATAATTTCAGCTTTTATATATATTATGATTTAAATATCAACATATTTAGTAATATATAATACAACTTTTATATCTAATTAATCTTAAATTCTTGTCATAATACACATTAATTAGTACTATTTAGAAAAATATATTCATTAGGGAGGTAATTTATGGTTATAAAAAAATTAAGTGAATTTAATTTTACCTCTTTTGATGATGAAAGCATACATAGGTCTTTCAGCCCTTGCAGTATCAGCTACTACAATAAAGGATGCTGTTATTGCATGTGGATTCTCTATTAGTACTGTTTCAGGTGCTTGGACATATATAACAAGTAATTATAATAAATATAGAGAACTTGCTAGAAAAGCTGATAATTATTATTATACAATGAAAGGATAGTAGATGATATGAACAAAAAAATAGAAATAAGTAACCAAGTTACAAAACTAAGTTATGCTCTTATTATTGTAATTGTGCTTTGCTCAGTTTTATTTATATATATGTTCTCTACTATAAATTCTTTAGAAGAGAATTTAATAAAACTAGAACATAAAGTTAATAGCTTAGAAACTAATTAATTATGTTTATATAGTAAGATATCTTTAGACATTATTGTAAATTTATAAAAGATATCTTACAAGATAATGACGTTATTATATTGAAATAGTTTCTATCATATACATAATTAGTTAAAATTAAATTTTAATCTTAAATTCGCATATTTTACAATAATTTCCATAAACGTTACACTATTAATAATTAAAAGATAAAAGGGGGAATATCTTTGTGATAAAAAAGATAACTGCATTAATTTTATCCTTGTCATTATCTTTATGTTCAACTGCAGCTTTTAGTTTTACAGATAATAAAGATATAAAGGAAGATACATTATATGAAAATATGATGAAGCAAAAAAAAAGCACAATTATAGAATTGGAAGATTTAAGCATTAAAGAATTAACAAAACTTAGAGATAAGGCTTTAGATGAAAATTTAAGTATGTCCTCATATGATATGAGTTACCGCAAAGAAGGTATATTAGACCCAAACTGGGATTTTGGTCTAGTAGCATTTCTGAATAATAATTACGGTGAATTAACAGAAAAAGAAAACTTAATAAAACAAATTCAACTTATAGAATATGCAACTTTATACAAAGATGTATTAGATCCATCTGGGGAAGTTTTTAAAGTATTGAATGAAGATTATCAAATATCAGAGTATTTAATTAAGCATGGGAAAACATATGAAATTTCTACACAAGAAAACTTAGAATTTTTAATAGAAAATATAGAAGATGTAGTAGACTATGTTGATTTTGATGCAAAAACAGTAGTAGAAATTATAGACCCAACTATAAAAGGATCTTTTATTTCAAATGATGAGATAAGAGATTTAAACAAGCAATTAAAAGAAAAGTCTTTCGAGAAAGATTTAGATAATACTATTAAAAAGGATATTCAAAGCTTTGTATATAAAACTCAATGCATTAATTAATAACTACAGACAAACATTCCAATGAATATAATTTCTCATATGCCCCACATTCAGATTATGATAAACGAACAAATTTATTAGCTAAGCTTGATAACAAAAAAATTTCTTATTATAAAGTTAATTGGTAAGATATAAACTAAAATATAACGCTAGGTTTAAAGATAGTAAAGTTTTTAAATTCTTAATTTCCTTATTCTATCTATAATATACCGGCTTTATGATATAATAAGATTATAAGTCAAATATATTTGGAAGTTATGCAACTGAATTTTTTGATGAAGAAAATAGTGATATTGATATTGCTTGATTTACAAATAAACCTGTTGACTACAGCACTTTATCCTCCTATGAATTTGATTTATGTGAATTATTAGGAAGAGAAGTTGATTTAGTTATACCAGATAAAAATAATATATACTTTTTAGTAGAAGTTTTATCATCTCCTCCAATATACATAGGAAATGATAACTTTACTGATTGGTTAGACAGGTTCAATGACTGGGTTTTAGATGAATATAAATTCATAGAAAATGTTATATTAGAAAAATGCGATTTAATTTAAAAAGGCTAAAGTCAAAATAATAGACTTTAGCTTTTTATTTAAGAAAAAATACTTAAATCCTTCCATATAAGTTTTTGAGAATTTGACTTAGTACCTCCAAAATCATCAATAAAATCTTTATAATGAACTGCTCCCAGCCTTTCATATATGTTCTTAGCATTATCATTTCCTTTGACAATGCAAATACTCATATGTTCATATCCTTGATGCATAGCATACTGACCAACTTTTTTAATTAGTTTTGTACCAATGCCCTTTCCTCTACAAGCCTTATTTATATGCAATGAATCTAAATACCAACAATTTTCTATATCATCATCTTTTTTACTGGCTACAAATCCTAAAAACTCCTCTTCATCATAAACAACAAAAATAGAGTTTCCTTCCTCAATATACTTAAACCACTTATTTGTAGCATACTCTTCATTTAAACTTTCTAAAAAATCTTTTGATAATAAATCTTTATATGTTTCCTTCCAATTTGAAATATACAACTTTGCAATATTTTCTACATCATTTTTTACAACATTTCTTATAATCATAAAATCCTCCCTTTAAATTTATTCTTTATTTAACCCAGCCCAGTATACTTTCCAAGATGCTTTAAATTTTAAATCAAATCTTTCACACCCTCCATAAATGAGTGTAACTAATAAACCATTCAACATATTCATAAAAGATAACGTTGCCATATTAGCTTTTTCCTCTAAAAATAAATCCTCTAAAAATAAATCCTTAATTAAATTTTCTAATTTTAAAAAATATATATTAAAATTATTTATAACCTCTTCTTTTAAATGAAGAGGTGGCATATAAGCCATTCTTAAGATAAACTGCATACTATTTTGTTCTTCTTTTGCATAACGTTTTTTTATTTGTAATATGAATTTTTCTAAATAACCTTTTAGATTATCATATGATTTATCAAAAAAATAATCTAAGTATTCACTTTCCTCTTTTATAACATCATTCATAACAGTAATAAATAATTCTTCTTTACTTTTAAAATGAGAATAAATCGATTGCTTTTTTATCCCAACTTCATTAGCAACATCAGACAAAGATGTTCCTTCATATCCTTGCTCAATAAATTTAGTTAAAGCCACTTTTTTTATTTTATTTATAGTCATAACTCCTCCTTACTTACGAACGGTCGTAAGCTAATTTTAATATAACTAAATCATTTAGTCAATAACTTTAGCTTTTTATTTTTTTATCTCTTTTTTATTTATAAAATCTATCATTATTATATAGTAAAATTTTTATTTCTTGATATCTCTATAAATTTTCTATAAGTTTTTTGTTTTTTTATATAAATTATTTTTTCACTTATTTTAATATCATTATACGCCATAAATTTATCAATTTGTGCCAATCAATAAAAAGACAACTTCTTAGATTCTTTCTAAGTAGTTGCCTTTTAATTTTAAATAGAATTTTAAGAGTATTTCATGACTTCATCAAAATATTTATCTTCTTTTCTATTCAACAATTTATCACTTGTAAGTTTTATTCCAATTGCCCCCAGTGGTGCTGTTACAAGGACACTAAGTATGGCAATTGCCTGCATTATTTCTCCTCCTGCAACTCCCATTTGAATAGGAATTGACGATTTTGCTGATTGTACTGTGGCCTTAGGAAGATAAGCTATAACACAAAATATTCTTTCTTTTAAATTTAAATTTGTGCCCGTAAGTGCTAATAAAACTCCCACTGACCTGAAACTTAATGATATAGTAAGCATAAATAACCCAACATAAATATACTCTCCTACCAAAGTTGGGTTAATTGCCATTCCTACGAAAGAAAATAAATATAACTTGCCATATTTCCATATGTTGTTCATTTTATCTAAAATAAATTGAGCACTCTCTTTCATATAATTTCTTATGAAAAATCCATAAATCATCACAGCTAGCAGTGAGTTCAAATACTGTGTATGAGTAGTTTTTTCAGCATATCTCATCATAAGTGATATGATAAAGACCACTACAACTTTTATGTAATCATTTTTTACTTTTCTCAAAGCAAACTCACTTATTTTAAATAAAAGAAAAGCTACCAATATACTAGCAAAAATAGAAATTGGTATGGATATTAATTGAGATACAATTGATATACTTTCTCCCTTTTGATTTTGTAAATAAACTCCTAAAAACGTGGTAAATAGTGTAATTGCAATGGTATCGTCAGCACTTGCCCCAACGAGTAACATTTGTGGAATTGCCTTATCTTGTCCAACTTTTCTATCAATTAAAGAAATCATTGAGGGAATTAATACAGCTGGACTTACTGCTGCTATTATAAACCCAAGGATTGCTCCCTGAATAAAAGTAAATCCTAAAAATTTCATTGATAAAAATGCTATAACAAAGCCTTCCAATGTAGCAGGCACTACACTAAGTAACACTGCTGGTCTACCGATTTGCTTTATTTGGTCTAAACTTATATCCAGCCCTCCTATGAAAAGTACTGTAACCAATGCCACATCTTTTATAGTAGAAGAAATTTCTAAAGTTCCTTGTGGCACTAAATTTAAATAAGACGGTCCTATAAGCATTCCTATTATCATCATGCCAATTAATGATGGCAATTTTAATTTTTCTGCTATTAATCCACTGTAATTAGCTAAAATCCCAATTATTAATAAACTTAGAACTATTATCATACTCATACCTCCTTTATTTTTGACAAAAAAATAGACTCCTACCCTCATATTCAAGAGTAGGAGTCATTAGCGTCTAAGCATTTAATGGCGAACTCCATCGCCTATTATTTATATGTATACATTATACTTCATAAGCTAGCTATAAGTAAAGATAAAAGCTCTTATTTTTTTATATAAATAATCTTACCTTCATTATCTATATGATTAATTAGATTTTCATTAGTTATTTCATTATAATGAATAATATCAAAAAAATATGGCAAAGGGTAAACTTCATTTAAATAGTCCTCTATTTTATAAACAATACTTCTACTTACATCTTTGCCAATAATAGCTATATCCACATCTGATCCTTTTTTATAATTTCCCATAGCTCGACTTCCAAATATAACAGCCTTTTCAATTTCATCGTACTTTTCTAAGGCTTTCCTTATATATTTTATATCTCTATCTAATAATCCAAACATTTTATAGTTCCTCTGATAATTTGTTATATAATTTATCTAATTCTGGAAGGTAAGCATTTAATATTTCACTTGTCATTTTAGTTGCTAATTCCTCATCATAAGTATGAGTAGTTAAATTTCTATTTGACAATGCATCTATCCAAATATGACCATTATCTATTAATCCTATTTGAAAAGCTTGTTTAACTGTCTCTCTTGGACTTTTCACCATATAGCCTTCTGATTCAAGATAATCTTTTAAAACTTTCCAGGCTAATTCAAATGTCATCTCAAAAAATTGTATAATACCAGCTCTTTCAAGTTCTGTTGTTATTTCTTGATTTGAATATTTTTTTAATAATTTATATGATTTATCAAAGTTTTCAAATCTTTGTTTCCATCTTATTTCTTTTAAATTTTCCATGCTACACCTCTTTTTTATACTTCACTAAACTATTTATTATATTATACACTATATAACCTCTGTTCTAAACATCTTTTATAATATTAAAGTTTAACTCAATTATAAATTAAAATTATTTTTACTTATCTTCATTTATATACTACAATTTAGATAGTATAAATCATTATTAAGGGGTACATATGAGTAATTTAAATTTATGAGATAAACTTAACAAATTAAATGAAACTTGAAAATGGGTTGATTTAAGTCATGAAGTTAGCAGCCAAACACCACACTGTCACGGCTTTTCATCTTTAAAAACTTCAACTTTATACGAATTAGAAAAAGACGGTTTTACAACTCATACTTATGAATTAGTTGTTCAATATGGAACACATGTTGATGCTCCTATTCATTTTGTAAAAAATCAAAGAACACTAGATACATTTACACCAGAAGATATGGTCATGCCTTTATGACTTATGTCAGCCAACAGGTGCAGTAATCTTTTGTACCTTCCCAAAAATAAAAAATGGTACAGAATTTGCAGCTAGATGTTTTGCCCTTTGTCCTAGATAAATAAAAATAGTTTGATATGATTTTTCATATTCTAACTATTTTTTTATTATTACTAAATTGTAAGAAAAATGAAAGGGTTTTTTAATAGTATTTTCTCCATTTTGCCTTTATACTATTGTTTGGGTATTTTATATAAAATTTTTATTAAGTTAGGAGAAAAAATGAATATTTTCAATTACTTTTTCAGGAGTGTGCCTGAAAACACTAAATTTGAATCCTTTGGGAAGATGCATATTTTTATATTAATTATAGGTTTTTTAATAAGTTATCTTATAATTAAAAAATTACAAGTTAACAGAAATTTTGAGTTAATAGTTGCTTTTGTATTGTTAATTCAACAAATAACTCTATATTCTTGGTATCATATTTCAAATTATAACCCTTTTACAGAAGGACTTCCTCTGTATCATTGTAGAGTTGCAATTTTAGCATTAGCCTTAGGCTTAATATTTAAAATAAACTTATTATTAAATATTGGTGCTTATTGGGGAATTTTCGGTTCCATAAGTGCCCTTTTAGTTGTGGGAGCAGACCCCTTTGCTTTTCCTCATATAACTCAATTTTCTTATTTTATTGGGCATTTGTTCTTATTATGGGGAGCTGTTTACTTACTTTTCGTAAGAAAAATAGGCATGACTAATGTGGCTCTTAGAGATATGATGATTTTTACTACCATATATCACATGATAGTTTTCATAATAAACAATAAGCTTGGTTCAAATTATGCTTATTTAATTGAGCCACCATTTACGATTAATTATAATTTTAATCCTTATGTTTATGCTTTTATAGTTATTATACTTTTCAATACTATTTTGTTATTGGAGTATCTAATGATCAACTTTAAATTCTTAAATAAATTAAAACTTATAGTTACAAGTTTAAATATTTAATATTAAGTAAAATATAATTTCATAATTTTTAACTTATAAGCATAAATTTAATAAGAAGTAAATATAAGCCTCAACATAAGATAATACTTAAAAATACTCCAAAACAGATAAATATATTAAGAATAATTGTTAGGGGGTAAAAAAATGAAAAAAACTACAGGTATTATAGGCATAGTTGTAGGCGTAGTTGTAATAATATTTTTAATATTTGTTTTAATTCTTTTTGCTATACCATCAGATGATTCAATAGATGCCATAAGTATAATAAAAAATGGTAAATACGATTATTGTACTCATACTACAGAAGAGGCTCTTGAATTTTATTATGGTCACAATATTGAATGGAAAGATAATAATGAAGATAAAGTAACAATTGAAATAGATGATGATGATGTAAATTATTTATGGGTTGTAACTTATGAGAAATTAAATGATGAAACTATTTCATATCAATTTGATCAGCTTTATATAAACAATGTCTTGCAAGATTATGATACAACACAATATGAATTAGAAGCTATATTTGGAAATTAATATAAAAAGGGGCTTCATAGAAATTAAAACAATTCTATGATAGCCCTTAATTTTTTTACCCTTTACAAATTTAAAATAATAATTTTAAAAAGTCATATTTTATATTATTCTATTGTTATAGCTGCAACTGGACAACTATCCATAGCTTCTTTGGCTGATTCTAATATATCCTCAGCTATTTCATCTTCCATTGGAACTGATATTGATTCATCATCCATGCTAAATACTTCTGGACACATTCCAACGCATGCTTCACATCCTATACAAGCGTCTCTATCTACGAAAGCTCTCATTTTTTATTCTCCTTTTTTATATGTATTTATTTAATCTTAGACAAACTAATTAGCTTATCTTAAAGAATTATTTAATGTGTATTTATAATACACTTTTTATTTTCATTCCTCTGTAACATTTGTTACAATTAACAAAAATTATATATTTTTCATCTTTTCTTTTAATTCACCTTGTCTATCTTTACAGATAAATTCTTCTAAAGAATGATTTCCCATATATAAATTTTCTAAATTAATACAAAGGCTATGTTAGCTAACTTCGTGATTAATCATATATAATATAATTAAGTTCGTAATTGTTATATATTACGAACCAAAAGGGTGAGAGCTATGCTCTCATTTTTTTATATAAATAAATGAGTCTGAAAATATAATTATCAATTTATAAAGGTAAAAACACTTTAAAAGAGCTACCCTTTCCCAATTGGCTATTTACTTGTATCTTTCCATTATGTGCTTGAAGTATTGATTTAACAATAGCTAGACCAATTCCGGCTCCGCCTGTTTTTCTATTTCTTGATTTATCTGCACGATAAAATCTCTCGAAAATATATGGAAGCTCATTTTGTGAAATTCCTATTCCCGTGTCTATAATTTCGCATACAGCATATTCAGATTCTTTATACAGTTTAATTGTTATTTTATCTTCTTTATTAGTGTATTTGATTGCATTAGATAATATATTGGTAATAACTTGATATATTCTATCTTGATCTGCTTCAATAATAAGTTTTTCACCAATTAATTCAAATTTGATTTTTTTTTCTTTTATCTTATATTCAAAATTATATGAAACTTTTTTTAGTAACTCAAACATATCAAATGGAACTTTTTGTAATTTATAACATCCATTTTCCACATTTGCAAGTTTTTCTAAATCTTTTACTAAAGTAGTAATTCTATTTAACTCTTCATAACAACTTTCCAGTCGCTTATTACTTGGCTCCCATAGCCCAGTTATCATAGCTTCTAAATGAGTACTTACTGATGTTAATGGTGTTCTTAATTCATGAGCCATATCTGCAGTTAATTGTTTTCTTAAATTTTCTTGATTTTCAATTGAATCTGCCATAAGGTTAATAGAGTTCTGTAATTCAGATAATTCCTTTATTTTAGTATTTTTATCAAATCTATATTCATATTCTCCATTTGCAATATGTTTAGTTACTCCTATCATCTTTGATATAGGTTTGCTAATATTTTTAGATAATATACTTCCGACCCAAATAGCAATTATAAATGAAACAATTCCAATAACTATAAATATATAATTAAGTGATTTTATGAACTCAGAATCATTTTGTGATAAGAAAAATGGACCGTAATATTCTATTTCCATATTTCCTATATTGTTTCCAAATTTAGTTAATTCAAATTTTTCACTTATTATTTTACCATTTGCAACTTGAAAATTATTCTCCATAACTTTGCATATTTCATCCATTATATCTTTACACAATTGCATATTAGCAACTTTGGCATCCCATAATATACTATTATCTTTGTTGTAAATTTTTATAATATATCCTTCATTTAATGATGAAATACCTATATTATTAATATTTTTTTCGTCCCATTTATTTTCTTTTATATTATATTGATCCTGTATTGAATTAACTATTTCTTCAATTTTTCCAAGCTGTTGCTTTTCTTTATATTTAGTAAATTCATTTTTTATAATCAAGTTTGAAAGTATACTAATCAGTAGAACAGTTAGTACAACTATAAATGCTATAGATATGGATAGTTTACTTTTGATACTTTGCTCCAATTAAGTTATTCACCTCCAAACTTATAACCTTTACCGAATACTGTTATTATATATACAGGTGACTTAGGATTATCTTCAATCTTTTGGCGAAGGTTTTTTATATGGGTATCTATAGTACGATTATAACCATCAAAATTACTTCCAAGTGCTATTTGAATAAGTTCTTCTCTAGTAAATACCTTATTGGGGTATTTCATCAAAGACAATAGTATTTTCCATTCTGATTGGGTTAGATTAAGTAATTCATTTTTCTTTTTTATAATATTTGCTTCAACATTTATATATAAATCTCCATTTTGAAATGAGTTGTATAAAGGATTTAATTCTTCTGATGTTCTTCTTAATATAGCCTTTACCCTTGCAACTAATTCCATTAAACTGAATGGCTTTGTTATATAGTCATCAGCCCCAATATCTAGTCCTTGTAAAAGATTTGATTCATCAACTTTTGCAGTTAGCATTATAATTGGAACTCTAGATTTTTCTCTTATTTTCATACAGATTTCTTCTCCGGATATATCAGGTAACATAAGATCTAATATAATTAATGAAATCTCATTGTTATAAAATATTTTTAGTGCTTGTTTTCCATCTTCTGCTTGATAAACTTCGTAGCCTTGTTTTTCCATTAATGAAGTGACAACTTCTAGAATTTTTATTTCATCTTCTACAATTAATATTTTCTTTTTACTCATGATTATATAACTCCTTTGTCTACTTTTAATCTAATTAGTGGCAACTTGCTTGACTATTCACAGATAAATAGTCTTTCTCAGAAATTTTATATTTTTTTACCTCCTCTTTAATTCCATCTAGATTTATATTGTCAATATCTTTGACAACCTTCACATACCCAAAGTAATTGTAATTTTCTTCTGCAAAGGTAAAGTCTTCGCTTGGAATTAGATAAATTTCATTATCTCCCTTGTTCATATCTACTACTTGATTATAAATAGGAAATGCTAGAGATATACTTTTATTATCAGTATTATTTATACTCCACTTAGTTTCCAATCCCTCTTGAATTATTATTACTGCCGGTGTAAATCTACCATTTTCAATATTTATATTAACTACCTGTTCATTTCCTGATACTTTGGCTACTGCAACTTCATCAGTAGATATTTTATAATTCGAATTTATTTTATTAAGTGTATCTAATCCATTTTGTAAGTTTTCTGAAATTTCAGGCTCTTGTCCAGGATTAACTACATATATCTTACTTCTTAACATTCCCATCCAGCATGAATAAGTATAAGTTCCTGCCTCGGTTGGAGTAAATTCTATTATATTATCTCCCATTTCTAAACTTTTTTCTATTTCATATTCTCTTATAATTATTTTATTATTACAACCATTTAAACTACCATTTGAAACTTGTATATTCCACTTTACAGGCTTTCCTACTTCAACAATAATTGGTTCATATGTTCCACCTTTTAACTTTGTAGTTACTACTTGAATATTATCTTGTATTTCAGCCCTAACTCCAGAATCATTTTCTGAACCTTGAGAAAAATTAATTCCTGATAATGCTAAAGCATTATTAAACATGGAAAAACCAAGAACAATAACTAGTATTGCTCCAAACTTCATAATTTTATTAGAGAATTTTTTGCTCATGTAAGAACTTAATGTGCCCAATCCAAACATTAATGGTACTGTTCCTAAGCTGAATAAAAACATGGAAATAGCACCTTTTGTTACACTACCTGTGGAAATAGCATAAATTTGCATTGCTTGCAATGGACCACATGGCATAAATCCATTTAATAACCCTATAAAAAATGGACTATTATTATTTTTAGACTTAAACTTTTTAGCAAATATTTTTGGCATCCTAGGATTTAGTTTTCTAAGCCAAGGGAAAATATTTAACATATTTAATCCCATTATAATCATAAATATACTAGCAATTAACTGAATTAAACTTTGCATCCATCCAGTAAAACTTATTATAGAACCAATTCCTCCTACTATGGCCCCAAAGATAGTGTAAGAAATCACACGGCCTAAGTTATATAAAAAAGCAGGTTTTATTGTTGATAATGTACCTTTATCAATAGTATCATTATAGTTTATACATTGTGATAAATTAATACCTCCACACATTGAAACACAATGAAGTGAAGTAAACAAACCTATGATAAACAACATACTATAACTTGTATTTTCATTTGGCGTTGGAAATACACTGAAAATATTTGAAACTCCAAATTTTTTTAGTAATAATATAACACCTAGTATTATTATTATAATTAGAAAAGTATTATCTTCATCTTTATTTGCGCAGTCAATATCTCTTTTCTTACTTTTTTTATTTTTATTACTTAAATCTTCATTTACTTCGTTACTAAAATCAATAACTTTGTATCCGTTTTCAGAAATAACTCTTATCAAATCATTTATAGATGTCTTATTTTCATTATAATTTATTTTTGCTAAACCTTTGGTATATGAGACTTCAACTTTATTAACCCCATTATTATCTAAAAGTATATCCTCAATAAGATTTTCACAGTTAACACATACCATACCTTCAATTTTAAGTATTACTTCTTTCACATTATCTCTCAAAATATTTTCTCCTTTCTTTTTGAGTGCTTATTCTTAATATAAGGAAAAGTTGTGAAGATTTTATGGAGACAGTTAAAAAATAATTTGGCAAGTTTTTATAACTAATAAGTACATTTATTGATTATCTAATTCTAATTCCATATGATAAATCGTAATATTAATATAATACGAACTACTTGCAACAAACTAAACAACCATACCTTAGCATTTAGAGATTGAAATTACTAAGGTATGGTTGTTTTTTATTATAATTATCACTCTAATTTAATGATAAATATCCTATCTGATGGAGCTCTTATCTATGAAAGTGACGACTATAATATTTTATTTGATAAAATTTATGAAGATTTGTCCTTTGATTTTTACTTTCTAAATACTTATTTTGAACAAGTAGAAGAATGTATAACTTTATTAATCCGAAATGAGGAATAAATTCTATAAATACATACTAAATTATAATGTTTTATATAAATAAGTTATAGTTTAGTATAAAAATAGATGGAATTAATGTTTAAATATATAATTTATGTTATACTATCCAATGTAATAATAAACCAAAAAATGTATACTCGTATATAAATTTACATTTTGAGGAGGACATAATAATGAGTATAAATAAAAATTACGTAATGGCAGGAATGCTGGCTACAGCTGTTGCCATACCTCTATCGGATACAACAACTTCCCATGCATCTGAAATAAGAACAACTACAGTTAGAGTTCATTTTAGAACGGGAGCTGGCACAAATTACAGCTCAATGGGTATATTAGATAAGGGAGTAAAAGTTTCTTACATATCTGAAAGTGGGAACTGGACGAAGGTAGAATACGATTCTAAAACAGGTTATATATGTAGTGATTATCTAGAAAAAGGAGAATCTAATGCTACTCCAACTAGCACTATGTACACAACTCCTGAGATTGGATTAAATTTAAGAAAAGGTCCTGGTACAAGCTACTCAGTTATAAAAACTTTATCTAAAGGAACAGCCGTTACTGTTCATTCATCAAACAATGGTTGGAGTAATGTAAGTGCAAATGGAGTTGAAGGATATGTTTCTACTTCTTACTTAAGTAGTACAAAACCTTCTACTAGTGGATCTTCTTCTAGTTCATCATCTAATTCATCTACTAGCGTATCAGTAGATAAAGTTTTAGACTTTGCTCATCAACAATTAGGTAAGCCTTATGTTTGGGGTGCTCAAGGACCAAATTCTTTTGACTGTTCAGGACTTATATATTATGTATATAAAAATGCAGCCAATATAACACTTCCTAGAACGTCTGTAGAACAAAGTAAATTCGGTACTACTGTTAGCAAAAGTAACTTAAAGGCAGGAGATTTAGTATTCTTTGATACTAATGGACCTAACAATGGAGCTGTATCACACGTTGGTATATATGCTGGAGAAGGACAACTTATCCATGCATCTTCATCTAATAAGAAAATAGTAAAAGTTAACATGGAAACTTCTTACTGGAATAATACTTATGTAGTTGCTAAAAGAGTTTTATAAAATATAAAAAACTTACCCAGGAAAAACTTCTCTTAGGTAAGTTTTTTACTTATTTTAATTTAGCACCGTCTTTAAATGAATTTCCAACCTTTTGTCCAAGAAGGCGATATGATGAAGATGAAGAATCAAATGATATTACCTCCATTTTATCCATATCTATAATCATCTAAAACAGACTCCTCCACACTCATATTTACAACTTCCCCTATAACTCTAGTTTCACCTAATAATTCTTGAATATCAACTACCTTGCATTCCAAAGTAAGTGGATATTCTTCAATCAGCAGATTTATATATATTTACATTAATATTCCAGATAATTTATAATATAAATTAAGAAAAATTACACATACAAACTAAAGGAGAATATCATTTTGGCAAAGAAAAAGAAAGACTTTAACTACAAAAGACTGACAATAATACTTTTAATTTTATTAATAGGAATAGTAGATGACTATTATAAGAGCGTTGGAAAAGAATTTGCTATAACTCCAAGATTAATAATACAA
>OLRA01001239.1_pt1 | contig 31337 bp, 33 predicted proteins | sample 1673011 | NCBI WGS metagenome assembly OLRA01 (sample SAMEA3136746, study PRJEB25190) | human gut metagenome | reverse complement strand
GAAAGACTCATAAATAGCTCATTTTAAGCTATTCGGCAGTTTTTAGCGTAATTTTTAATGAAAAATGTACACAATACATCTTTTGTTAATATCTTTGCAGATGTATTAATAATATAAAAATCGAAGGCAATGAAGAATTATATTTCTATTGTAATATTATTTTTCTGTGGTTTACTGTTCAGTTGTTCAGAAGAAACTGTTATATCAGGAGCTACATACTGCAAAACATTCATTACGGGTTACTTGATGCCGGAAACTATTTCTGTTGAGAATGCTAATTCAGAAATAAAATTAACATTTAAAGGAAAAATAATAACTTCTGGTAAAACATTCGATGAATTATCTAAGTACTACAATGATCTGACCTATAATAGATATGTTGTCAATGGACCACGTATAGCTGTAAATGACAGCGTTTGTAAGATGACAATTAAAACTGTTGATGATTTTGACGCTTCGCATTTAGCTGGAAGTGATATTTCTGATTTAGTGGAATGTCAATATGTCTCTTATTATGATTATATTCATAATGATTATAAAATCGTAAATACAAAAGCGTTGCAAACGCAAGGACTAAATGTATACTCTTACATAGAGGGTGCAGAAATTAAAAACATGAATCTTGCTGATATTTGTTATGACAACACAAAGCTAATCGCACCAGAATTCATGTTAAAGTTTAAAAAGGCACCAGAAAAAAAAGGAGAGTATCATTTTGACTTAACTGTTATATTAAATGGGGAAAAGTTGACAAAAACAATTGACTTTGTATTTAAATAGGGATGCAACTTCTTTCCTCTTTAAGGTCGCAAATAGCGACCTTAAAGAGGAAAGAAGTGATCCGCAATCAATTCACTTCCGCCCAATCTATCAACCCTTTCCCGTTTTCATCCAATTCGACAGCAAGCCCTATCACTTTTCGTTTGTCAGCCTTGAAAGGTTCCAAGTATTGGTTTGTGATAATTTGTTTCTTTGCAGCTGCCATTCCTCCGTTGTTCTTCAGTTTTAGTTCTATTACATATATATATATGTTTGAAGATGCAATAATGTCAATTCTGCCATTAGCCATCATTCTTTCCACATCCACACGAAAGCCTATGGCATTCAGTATGCTGCTTATAATCAGTCGGTAACGTTCCTCCATATCCATACAGGCTAATTTTTTATTGCTATACGGAACGTCAGCTATGAGGGCCTTTAATGTCTTTTTCGCTTCATCCAGCTGTCCGGTCCCTAATTGACGGAACAAAGAAGCCTGCAATGATTCTGTTTCTGACTCCGCTCTCATCGTTAATGTTGGCAATACCATATCATAAAGCGCTTGCTTCACTTCCTCATTTGGGAAGCCAAGTATATATCCGAACTCGTCTGCATGTTTGATGGTCAGGTAGCCCGACTGATAAAGGAACAGTTCGGCTCCACCGGCGGTAACATCAGACGTTTCGAGTGTATTGCGAAGGATAGAGCAATTGTTGAATTTGCCCAATCTTAATTCCATATTGCTGACAAACTTAGGCAGGAGGCTTGTCGCTCCAGAAGCAGCCCAATAATTGCTCACTCTTTTATGCTTAAGAGCATTGATGAAGCTGAAAGGATTGTATATGTCCGTCATGTTGGTATCGCAGAAGTGATAACCGTCATAGTATTCTTTCAGTCTGTCATGAGCCTCTTGCTCAGTCCACCCGTTGTTCTTTGCCAACACGCTTATTTCTTCCGAGAAATGTTCTGTTATTTCCTGTTCTGTAATACCGCATATTGTGGCATATTCAGGAAGAAAGCTGATGTTGGTAAGATTGTTTAATACAGAGAACAGCGATATTTGTGTAAACTTCGTTATACCGGTTATAAAGACAAACTTCTCGTATTTAGTGGCAGACTTCAGTACGGCAAACACATTGCGATATACTTTTGTGCATCCTTCATGTTCAGGAGTGTTCCAGGAGTGTTGCAGAGGCGAGTCGTATTCGTCTATAAGCACAGCCACACGTTGTCTGGTCTGTTCGTAGGCGGCTTCAATAATGTTGCTGAGCCTCACAGTGAGCGAATCCTCTTTCGTGGATATTATGCTGTATAGTTTTTCGTATTTCTTGAAAATGTTATTCAGGTATGACTCTATTTCGAAAGCGGTGTCGCCACCTTCACTCATGTCAAGTCGTATGACAGGATGTTTTGTCCAGTCATGCTCCAGTTCCATTATTTTCAGACCCTCAAAGAGTTCCTTTCTACCTTCCAGATACATCTGTAGTGTATCAACAAGAATAGATTTGCCGAATCTGCGGGGGCGACTGAGGTAATTATACTTATCACCTCTGTTTACCATATACCATACTTGGTCGGTCTTGTCGATATAGGCATACCCTTCCTCGCGCATTTCTTGAAAGGATTGGATGCCCACAGGCAACTTTTTATGTTTGAGGTTTGTCATAGTCTTCTTTTCCTATTTTTTGTAAAGATACGCCGAATAATCGAAAAAACCAAACTTTATTACAAAAACTAATCAATTGAACTTCTTGAAGATGCGCTTTTATTGTTCCTAAATTACCACTTTCAAAATCGTCATAGAATAATCCTCAAAATAATTGCTTTACAAATGAATAACTTGTATATTTGCAAACAGAATAACTAAAAGATAGGAGGGTACATGAAAAAAGACGTTTTGTTTAAAGTTTTCACTCTTGTAGTAGCTTCTTGTTTAATCTCATGCTCCAATGATGATCAAAAAATTCAAGAAGGCGACAATAGTGTAAATATAAAATCGTATTCTTCGCAGATTGAAGAGGCAAAAGCATTAGCATTGCCTGTAGATGAAATCAATAGTATCCCTAATAATATAAAGGATAAACGAGCTGCAGCAGTTATTCTTTCAAATTACGTATCAATCAAAGATAGCCTATATTCTCTTGACATATCTAAGGAAGAAGCACAAAAAATAGGAATAGATGCAGATTTCTCTTTAAGTCCAACAAGCACATACGCGTTCAGGAAATAACGGAAGAAACTAGTATGGGACAATTTCGACAATGTATTTGTTTCAATGCGAAGCCTGTTGTCTTTATTGTCGTTTTAATCATCTGTCTTGCCATGCAAATATCGTCTAAAACGGTAAAAAGCTGTTACAAAATAAAAATCAATTCTAGAGAATCAAAAAGCCGTTTTTACGGTGTTTTGCTGCGAAAACAGCACCCTCGCTTAATGATACAGCCTCTTTTACACTCCGATAGTGCCACTATCAGAGTGTAAAAGAGGCTGTATTGTATTACAAGAGTGCCAGTATTGTAGTGTAAAAGTGGCTCTATTGCAGCAAAAAACGGCTCTTTTGCGAATCTTATTTCATAACGCTTCGTCCGGAAACTGCATAACACACTGAGTATAAATAGTTTGTCTTCAAGTGCTCAGAAGTCAAGAATTTCGCACCAAAGATTTTGTTGTGCGCCGGGCTCGCTCTCCTGACGATTAGAAATGCAAATATTGTCATAGGTAGAAAGTTGAAACTACGAGAATCGTCCGATGCGGATTTACTAAACAATAGTGCGATTTTTTGTAATGGCAAACAAAAAATGATAAAACCTAATACATAATCCAACTAATTTTCGTATTTTTGCAAAGAGTTCACTCTTTCATAAGAAGAAAGTGTGACGAATGTAGAATGAAGAGACATATGCAAAGGCTGCATTCCAAATACTCATATATACGATTAAGATTATGCACAAGATAATTGTATTAGCGAGGCTTCCGCAACTATCATGTGTGGTAGCAGCTAAAGACATAAAGTAAAAGGGGAAAATGACGCAGGATTGCTTGGATTCGCCTTCTACAGCCGACGTAAGCAACCGCTTACCAAAGGGCATCAACGTTACTGGGACAGATGACAAATCTGATCCAGGTATAGAAGGTGTGCCTTGGGGTTACTTGTTTATCCACAACAGGACAGCCCGGACTTTTGAGAAGGAGATGAAAGACTATAACGAAAAAAATCCCAATCCTCCCGTCCCTTGTTTCATTCACCGTTCTTTCAGGTATAGCCAAAAGAACGAGAAGGGTGGAGTAAAGAAAGAATTAAAGCCAACCATCAGTGGACTCGTATTCTTGCAGGGCGAAACAAAAGTCCTTCAGGAATTTCTGAAGAATCGTTATCCGCAATACCATTTGGTGAACGACCGATGCAATGGCAAGCCAGCATCCATCAAAGACAAGGTCATGCAACCTTTCATGACAGTTCTGAAGGACAATCCAGAAAGAGTGACGTTCTTGAGAGACCCATTCGAGAAATTCGCCAAAGACCACGTAAAGCTACGAGTCCTCACCGGCATCTTCGCCGGCTGCGAAGGCTACATCATCCGCATAGACCGTGACCGTCAGCTCGTATTCAACTTTGGAGGCTACGCCGTGGCCATCCGAGGCGTGCATAAGGAAGACTTCGAAGTAGTGGAATAACAATCTCTCCCGCAGAATCACATGTAACCATGTTATAAAGTAGCGGAGGTATCCTGCCTCCGCCAAATAACAAACCATAGGAGGGCTATGCCCTAAATTGAGTACTAACTAAAAATATGAAAAGAAACTTGGTGGTGTGAGGGGAAAAATGTATTTTTGCGTTTGAATTCATTTTTTTGAAAAAGAACTTCGGCTGCACTCGGCATAACATTCAAGTAAACTTGATGATTCTGCTCTCGTTTGCATGAAGTTTAAACGTTTAAAAGGAGAAGATTATGAGAAAGATAGAAGAACGATATATAAGCTTATTGACCGATTTCGGTTTTAAGCGAATCTTCGGCACAGACCCCAATAAGGAGTTGCTTATCAACTTCCTCAATTCTCTTTTTGATGGTGAGGAAGTGATAAAGGACGTGAAGTATCTCAACAGCGAGAATGTGGGCGATGTATATGCAGAACGTAAGGCCATATTCGACGTTTATTGTGAGAACGAGAAAGGTGAGAAGTTTATTGTGGAGATGCAGAATGCCTACCAGACATACTTCAAAGACCGTTCACTTTTCTACTCCACCTTTCCTATCAGAGAGCAAGCTCCTAAAGGTTCTGACTGGAACTTCTGTCTGAAGAAGGTGTATGTCGTCGCCTTGCTCAATTATAAGATGAACGATGAGGCTTTCGACAGTTCAGACACAATCCACACAATAGCCTTGATGGATACGAAGACCAATAAGGTGTTTAATGCCAAGCTGATGTTTAAGTATGTAGAAGTAGGACGATTTGACAAGACCGATGAGGAGCTCACTTCATTGTCTGACAAGTGGATGTACGTGCTTAAGAATCTGTCGCGCCTTGACAACCGCCCTGCTGCTCTACGCGAAAAGATATTCTCCAAACTCTTTGCAGCTGCTTCCGTAGCTCGCTTCACCCCTACAGAGTTGCGTGAATACGAGGATAGTCTCAAGGCGTATCGCGACATCAAGAATTCGCTGGACACAGCAAAGGAAGAAGGAAGAGAAGAAGGAAGAGAAGAAGGAAGAGAAGAAGGTAAGAATTTGAAGGCTATTCAAATAGCTAAAAAGATGTTAGCTGCTGGTATGGATATTGATATCATCATAAATATGACAGATTTGTCAAAAGATGAAATTGAGAAGTTAACTATTCAGCAGTAGGTAGTAAGCATCCACCCCCTATTTTGGCGTTTTGAAAATAGCATGTCAATCAGAAACTCACTGCAAGCTGCGAGCAGCACCGCTGTGGGCAAAATGAGAACTTAACGCTATGTCCAAAGTTGTTTATCATAAGCCTCCTAAAATGGTATGGTCGATAATGTATTATATATAATAGGTAATGGTTTCGATTTACATCATGGTGTAGCAAGTTCATACGCATCATTTTGTAAATGGCTAAAGAAGCATGACTTTGAGTTGTATGATTTATACGAAACAGTATGTTCGTATGATGCTCTTTGGTCAGACTTTGAGACAAGTATGGCTTATGTGGATCGAGATTATTTCTTGGCGGCAGGTGAGGCAATGTTGCCAGATTCTAAATCTGATCCTGACGATTGGACAATGGCTGACTATATATTAGGTGGAGACACGGCAAGATGTATGGCTGAAAATCTTATTGATGATCTTAAGAAGGATTTTCATAAGTGGGTATGTACTTTACATGCTCCACAAGATTACAATCAGAAAAAGTTATATATAGATGATTATGCACGGTTTCTATCGTTCAACTATACCACATTCCTTGAAAGTCATTATGGTATACCTTCTTCTCAGGTGAATCATATACACGGAGTCAAGACTCAGCAATGGGGTAGCTTAGTTGTTGGTCACGCAGAAGATAATGATAAGATATTTGACCAATGGTGTAAATCAAGAGGCTATGATCGTCCACATTATAACAAGAAAGGTAAAAAATACTTTAAGCGCGACAATATCTATCGAATGTATCAAGGTGATACACAGTATCTTCCCGAATACGAATCCATCACAGAATCTGTAGAATCATATTATTATGATTCTCAAAAGCCGGTAGAAAAGATAATTTCCTCAAACGTATCGTATTTTGCATCTTTGCATGATGTGAAAACAATATATGTATGGGGATTTTCCTTCTCAAAAGTAGACCAACCATATATACGGAAAATAATATCTTCAAACGATAATCCTCAGGCAATTCAATGGTATGTGAGCATATTTTCAGAGGCGGATAAAACCAAGGTTTTGAATACGCTTTTGCCGTTAAGTATACCTGTTGATAATATACATTTCAAGCCGATGTCAGATTTCTTGATAAACCCCCAATCTCAACATTAAGAATTAATGCTATGCTTACAAAAGGAAATATAAAGTTTGAGGAGAATCCCGTCGTTTCTCTTGAAGCTGTCAAGATTAATGTCAAGGATAATGCTGTCCACCAATCCATTTTGTTTTTGGGGATGGCATAGTATACAAGGATATGTTAATGCAAGTATCCAAAGACACTCGCTATGCACGCTTTTTTACACGATAAATTTTTTCAACTATATGGAAATCTCTCAACCCTAGTAAATACTGTGGCTGAGCAGTTGTGCCATAGGAGTTGGATGCTTACAACAAGTGGAAATTTTTAACATCTCAATGTATAGGCACTTGTAAAAGTGCCTATACAAAGGGCTATGCTCTAAATTGAGTACTAACGGACGCTGTATTGGTGATATACATTTGTAATACCATTGTTTTTTATAGTTGGTTATCATGAATTGGATTTTATGTGCTTTAGTTTGGTTTGGTGCTTTCTTGGCGATGGCTTTTTCTGTGACATCGAGAGGCTTTAAGGGACTTCAACCAATGCTAAAAAAGATTATGCCTGAAATGGGAGAAAGGTGGGTGGTACTATTGGATATAATTGTGTCACCAATATTGGGGGCTTTGTTCATATATTTTATAATGCAGCCCTCAAACATTAAAGATGCTGTTTTAGAAGGATTAACATGGAGTGGTACGTTTGTAGCATTGGCAAAAAATAAAGATGAGGAGTAATATGGAGATATTTGATATAATGAATTTGTTACTATCTTTTTTAATTACAATTATTACAGCAATAGTTGTTTTTTATGTAAAAACAGATAAAAGATATTTTTTTAGGCGTGTATTAATTTCATGTATTTGCATCTCTTTATTATTGGTTTTATCTTTTTATTTTTATTTGAAGGAAACTGTAAATAAAGATGTAAAAATACTGCAAAGTGATCATATAGAATTGAATGAAAACTTACAGAATCAGGATGAAATCAAAAAGCTAAAAGATAGCTTGTGGTCTTATAAAATAGAACTGGAAAAGGTAAATACAAAACTGAAAAGTTATTCAAAATTAATAGATGTCTCAGAAGAACAAGCGAAAGTAAAGAGTAAAATCAAGGATGTTGATACTCAATTTGAGATGATAGATTCTTATAATGAAGTATTGCCAAATTCTGTATATGAGGCTAAGAGAAAAGGAGAAAGATTGTCAGGTGAAACAAGTTCTTTGATTTTATATCCTCCTACAGAAATGCAAGCTTCATATTTGGATTTTTCTTTTCGTTTTATTAATGATAACATTATAAAAAATATAGCTTGTATATATGTTCAAATTTTGAAGAAAAATTCTGATGGGTCTTTAGTTCAGCTGTTTGAAGGATATTATAAACCTCGTACAGGTAATAATAAGATAAGGATAAAGAACTATTTGTTGCAGAAAAATACAGAACTGCGAGTCGGCTATTTTTGGAAAAATGATTTCGGAGTAAATGATTATCCAAAATATGAGTATTTAAAATTTAGTATTAATCCTTAAAGTGTAATAAATTTGAAATAAATTATGGCAGAATTAAGTGAAACTTCAGAAAAGAAGATGCAGCAAATCACTTGTGAAAATGACAATTGTGCTCATTATATTAGTAAGCGGTATGTTCATTTTTATAAAAACAAGTTCTTGTATATAATATCTGCTGCAAGCCTAATATTCATTATATTATTTGGTTTGTTGACATATTCATACAATAAAAGTCAAGAAACTATCGTTAATAATTATAAGGAGTATAAGCATGAAATAGACTCCATACATCATACTTGCCAAAAGGATACAACTTATTCCTTGAAGCAACAAGGAATGGTAGAACGAATTGAGTTTCAACAGAACTCTATATTGCATCAATTAGAGTTGCAGAGTGATAGTCTTTCTTCTGACTTTACCTTGCTTTCTGTTTGGGCAGGAGTCTTAATGTTGGTCTTCTTAATATTTTCTATCTATTCTGTTTTTAAAACAGATGAGTTGATGAAACAAAATAGAGCAGATATAGAAAAAATAGAGGCAAATTCGCAAAAGGCTAATGAGTTGCTGGAGTCAATACAGAAAAAAGCAGATAAAGCCCTATCTGAGATAAATGCAGTTGCTCTAAAAGAATCGAATGATTTGAAGGAAAATGCCAAAACAACCATTGGGCAAATAAAGACGGAGGTTGATAAGGCCATAGAGGAAAAAACGAACTTGTTCCTAAGGCAATGTAATGATTATATGACCCAATTAAATAATATGAAGGACATGTTCGATGGCTTTGCTAGGCTTTTCAATAGAAATATTGATGACAATTCAAATAGTAGTGAAGAACAAGAAGAATCGAAAAGATAGTTTATGTGTACAACTGATTATTTACGTAGATTGACAGAACTTTCAGATGGATTAATGAAACTTTATATCCAAAAATTGGCAATTGTTGGAAATTTTAAAGATAATTCTCTGAAAGACGGTGATTCTGAAAGCAATGACATTGCTTTTGGAGGAGTATCCGCATGTTCGCAAGATATAAGGCTATTGATAGAAGAATTGTTCCGTAAGTTATTAATGATAGCTTCTGAACAAAAATGGGATGATTATTCAGAGCTTTTACAATTATTCAGAAAAGCGGTTGTTGATTTTCCTGGTTTGAAACCGACCAGAATGGATTCTGAAACTAAGGAAATGTATAAAAAGGTTATAACGACATTGGATGAATCTGAGGAAGAAATAGCCAAAGATGATAAAAATGTTCTTATAACTTGCAAAAATCTTCTTTATAAAGCTGATTAATTATGGTTTATCTATTAGTTTATTCAAATTCTTTTGGTGATAGAGAAGAGCTTAGTACGTTTTTTTCGGCATGCTCATATATCGATCATTGGAGATATGATTTGCCAAATAGTTTCTATTTGGTATCTGATGAATCTGCTTTTGAATTGGGGAAACGTTTTAAGCAACAGTTCCCTAATGCTCGCTATCTTCTGGTTGAGATAACTAATAATCGACAAGGTTGGTTGCCTAAAGATACATGGAACTTTATTCATAATTATGAAGAGGATTCCTAATATGTTTGCAAGATAGTATATAGTATAATGTCCCCCTCATATTAGCACTTAATTAAGAAACAAGTTTCTTCGCTGCCGAATTTAACATTGAATTATGTACAGCAGTGAGGATTTGATCGCTAAGTAAACATCTCTGTGTGAATCCGCGCCATCTGTGGAAGACCACAACGCACCTTGCCACGTTATCACAAATAGGCTTGATCGGTAACTCTGATAAGTGCCATCATTCATGCAACGATATTAGTAAGTGGAATCTGCTGAAGGCTCATTTATAGAGTTTGGAGGTTGAGGATGATACAATTTTGGAGAATGAAAGAAATGAGAAAAAATAATAGAAAAGAAAAAGTAAATGTCAACCCAAACATCAGATAACAACAAGCGGATAGCTAAGAATACTTTGCTTCTTTACTTCCGTATGCTCTTTATGATGGCGGTATCGTTATATGCAAGTCATACTATAAATATAATATAAAAGGTGCTGTAAGTACTGGGATAACTACAAAGAAATACGATGAATAATTACAACGATATACAAATACTCATAATGGCCGGCGGTGTAGGCAGCCGCTTCTGGCCAATGTCAACTCCCGATTACCCAAAGCAGTTCATCGACGTGATAGGTGTCGGCCGTTCCCTCATTCAATTGACAGTAGATAGATTGAAGCCAATCTGTCCTGTCGAGAACATGTGGGTAGTGACAAACGAGAAATACATTAGCATTGTCAAGGAGCAGATCCCTGACATGCCAGTAGATAACATATTAGCAGAGCCGGAGGCTCGCAATACCGCTCCATGTATCGCTTATGCCTGTTGGAAGATCCAGAAGAAGCATCCTGATGCCAACATCGTGGTGACACCATCCGATGCTCTGGTCATTAATACCTCAGAGTATCAGCGAGTATTGAGCAAGGCATTGAGCTATACTTCCGATAAGAATGCCATCGTTACGATCGGTATCAAGCCAAGTCGTCCGGAAACAGGCTATGGCTATATCGCCGCAGCAGAGCCAACATCCGTAGATGAAATCTACAAGGTTGAGGCTTTCAAGGAAAAGCCAAACCTGGAGACAGCCGAGCAATATCTTGCCGCTGGCAATTACTATTGGAATGCTGGAATCTTCGTATGGAACATTGATACCATCAGCAAGGCAATCCGTACTTTCCAGCCAAACCTTGCCAACATCATGGACGAGATGGCACCTTCTTTCTATACCGAACAGGAGAAAGAGGTAGTAGGCAAACTCTTTCCAACCTGCGAGAAGATAAGCATTGACTATGCCGTGATGGAGAAGTCGAAGGAAATCTATACCTTGCCAGCCGAGTTTGGCTGGAGCGACTTAGGAAGCTGGGGCAGCCTCCGAACCCTGCTTCCACAAGATGAGAATGGCAACGCCAAGGTAGGCAAGGACATCCGCTTGTATGAATGCAAGAACTGCGTGGTTCATACAGCCGATGAGAGTAAGGTAGTTGTGCAAGGCTTGGATGGGTATATTGTGGCTGAGAAGAATGGACGATTGCTTGTTTGCTCTTTGAAGGAAGAACAGAGAATTAAGGAGTTTGGCGAATAGTATATAAGAATCATCATGCATAATGAAATGAATAATTATGTCTTAGGAAAGTTGCAGTAAGCTCCATAGGATAGGCAACCTTACAATTCTTGGTTTCAATAAAGTATAATAAACAGTTATGATGGAAAATATCTATATATGGATTTTGTTTGTGGTTATTTGTATAATCACTATAATTCCCGCATTTATTTTTTTCGTAGCATTTTTTAATGATGATGACGATAAAGTTGGGAATTTTAGCTTCTTGATTCCTTTCTCTGCATTGCTAATGGGACTGTTTCCTTTAGTAGGAAGTCTTGTTATAAATGTTGAGGTGTTATCTTGTGCTTATTGGATTGCAGAGTTAGTCATATTGTCATTGTTGTTTATAATCTTCATTTTCCATGTAAAGCGCAATCCACATTATTTATTAAGTTTATTGCTAACTATTGGCATAGATACGATTGTATTCTTTTCGCAATCATCAATCATGATAAAGCAGGATTTACCATATTATGGTAACTTCTCGTTTGAATTGCCAGAATCCTTATACTCTATTTGGTTACCAGTTCTCATTATTTCATCAATTTTTGCCTTTATTTTGAAACGCAAGGAGACGAACTATATTCATGTTCCCAAAAACGCTGAGATGAATAAAGAGACTAAAAAAAATGATTCCTTTTCGGAGATTCTGGTTAGAAAAAGTATAGAGAATCTTACTGAGAAATTTTCGATGCAGAATGAATATATGATGAGCAGGATGGAAGTTCTGTTTAATCAAATTAATAGAATCAATATAACGTCAATGTCTGTAGGGGATAAAAAGAACAATGAAAAAATCTATAGGCCAATGTTGGAGCAACTGCAATCTTTATCTTCAAAAGTTGATATGCTATTAAATATGCAAGATGACCAGAAAGATGTGATAGCCAATAATGCTTCAAATATAATGATGATTAAGGAAATCACTCATTTTATAGCAACGCCTTTAGCAAACATAGAGTCAAATTGTAACTTGCTCCTCGATACATATAATTCTAAATTAAAGAAATATGAACAAAATACAGTATGGATAAACCGAATTTTGACAGCAGTATCTATGTGTAAGGGAATACTCGAAACTTATCGGGAAATTTATTTAAGCACGAAAAGTGATGAAACTTATAGTCTTAAAGAAATAGTTAACGACTCCTTTAATATCTATATGGAAAGAGATAAGAAGAAACTTAAATTGAATACCAATATTAAAGACTCGTATCTTTCCTGTAGTAATTATTTTATGATGTCGTTAATTATGCCATTGCTTTCTAATGCCGTCACCGCATCAAGAGAATCATCAACAATAGAATTAATAGAGTCAAATGGCATAATACGAATATCAAATACTTGTCAAAGTGATGTAGATATAACACTGTTTGAAACAGATGGCTATTCAAGCAAGCCTAATCATTATGGATTAGGATTATATACAGTAAGACATTTATTGGCCAGCCGTAAGATGGGTAAGATGAAATGTCGAAAAGAGAATAATAGAATTATTTTTGAAATACCTATAAAACAGCAATAATATGGCAAATGAAGTTGAGATATTGGTTGTTGATGACGATAACGCAGCAGCACAGAGCTTTGCGGAATTAATTTCTTCCAAGTTAAAATTGCGACCTCTGCAAGTTCTGACCCCGATGAAGTATTGTCAATAATCCGCACAGGATCGGTCAAGGTAGTTGTTCTTGATGAAATTATGCCTCAAATGAATGGAACAGAGCTTTTCTTAAAAATACAAAAGATAAATCCTCATATAAAGGCATTGTTGTTAACAGGTGAAGCTGATGTTTCAGACATAATTAAGGCAACCAAGTTGGGCTACACAGATTATTTGCAAAAATCTAAAATTGCAGAATTACCAAGTAAGGTTGTCGTTGCTTACACTCAATACGAAATTGATATTACTAAGCAAAGTGGAAAAGAAATAAAATTAAGTGTCTGGAACCCCACGAAAAATGGCTTTGGGTTATATCGATATTATGTTAGTTCTGTGGATTTAGAATCAAAAGAATTTTTATTCGAAGATAATTGGCAAACCAAATTAGAGTTGGATTCATCGGAACAGGTACAAGAGATGTCGTCTGAATACACGGAAGAATGCATAATAAAAACAGGTACAGAATTTAAACATTCTGCAAGTTTTGGCTTCCAAACAGGTAAGCTTACAACGTTAAGAAATCAATTGGACTCTGTCGTAACAAGTCATATTGACAGTTCTATCTCTTCTACATTGAAGAAAAATAGGAAAATTACAACAACATATCGTCTTCAAGATGGTCTTGAACCTGGAAAGCAAGCGATAAAGAAAGTTTTTGAACTCAATCCAGTTTATTATAAATTTAACATTCTTCTTAGAAAGCAGTGCAGATTTTGTGGTAATACAAGGATGCTTCCTTTAGAAGTTTATAAACGCATACCAAAGGTTGCAACTCGGGTAACAATATATTATGCAGATGGTACACACCGTGTTATTGAAACAGGTATTGTAACTATAAATCAATAGAAAACGTAAATGTCACATCAATCATCCAATAATAACAAGCGAATAGCGAAGAATACGCTGCTTCTATATATCCGTATGTTCTTAACTATGGCAGTGTCACTCTACACAAGTCGTGTAGTGTTGAAAACACTGGGTGTCGTAGATTATGGTATATATAATGTAGTAGGCGGCATCGTAGTGATGTTCGGATTCATAAACAGCTGTATGTCTTCCGCAACCCAACGTTTCATTACTTTTGCTTTAGGCAAGGGTGATATGATGCGGTTGCAGACGGTATTCAGTACGAGTTTGCAGATTCACGTAATCATTGCTGCAATAGTATTTGTATTATGCGAATCTGTGGGGTTATGGTTCTTTTACACACAAATGCAGATTCCTGCGGAAAGGATGACAGCAGCCATGTGGGTGCTGCAATGTTCCGTACTTTCAACTATGGTGATGTTTGTCAGCGTACCATACAATGCGGACATTATTGCGCATGAGAAAATGTCCGCTTTCGCCTATATCTCCATTTTGGAAGTTTTACTGAAATTGGCTATATTGTTTGTTTTGGTTCTTTATCCAATAGACAAACTTATACTCTATGCCATATTATTACTGGTAGTGCAAGTCATCATTCGTTTTTGCTATAGCATCTATTGTGATAAGCACTTTGAGGAAAGTAAATACAAGCGTATCTGGGATGGCAAGCTTTTTAAGGAAATGATAGCTTTTGCAGGATGGAGCTTGTGGGGGCATATGTCAAGTGTATTTAATTCTCAGGGACTTAACATGCTTCTCAATGTGTTCTTCGGTCCAGTGGTAAATGCAGCACGTGCTGTAGCTGTTCAAGTTCAGAGTGCCATCATGCAATTTACGGTAAACTTTCAGATGGCATTGAACCCGCAGATTACGAAGACTTATGCACGTGGAGAAATGGAGGAAATGCAGAAGTTGATATTCCGTAGTGCGAGATTTTCTTTCTACTTGATATTCTTCATATCCCTTCCTGTATTGTTTGAAACGAACTTTATCTTGTCATTATGGTTGGGCGAAGTACCAGAAAATACGGTTGTATTCGTTCGCATCATTCTTTGCACCTCAATTCTGACTTCTATCAGCAATCCTCTGATGGTGGCATGTGGTGCGACAGGCAAGGTGAAAAAATACCAAGCTGTTTGTGGAGGGCTTTTATTGACCATACTTCCCATATCGTGGGTGGCATTAAAGTTCGGTTGCCCGGCTTGGGGAGTCTTTGTCGTTCATTTTCTCGTGGAGTGCATTTGCTTGTTTGCACGTATGATACTCTTGCGCCCACTCATTGGTATCAAGGTTATGTCATATATCAGAAATATCTGGATTCGAATAATAGTTGTTGCTGGTTTATCGCCAATCATCCCTGCTATTGCTTATCTTAAAATGGATGACACTGTTCTGAGATTTTTCATAATAGGTTTCTTGTGTGTGGTATCCGTAGCATTGTTTACATATACCTTTGGGTTCACAAAGCACGAAAGATTGGTCGTTACAGATAAAATACAGAATAAAGTCTTGGGACTTATTCATAAAAACGCTTAAACGAAAATATAAATGATAAAACTAGCGGATAAAGAAAGTTGTACAGCTTGTGGGGCATGTGCTTTTGTATGTGCAAAGAATTGTATCACAATGATTGAGGATGAACATGGAAGTGTTTATCCGAGTTTAGACTCCACTAACTGTGTGGAATGTGGAAGGTGTCAAAAGACATGTCCTATTCTTTCACCATTAGATGTAAATACCCCTCAGATAGCATATTCGGCATGGAGTTCTGACGAAAAAGAAAGGGAGACAAGTGCCTCTGGTGGAATTGCTGCGGAGATCTATAAGAAAGCCGTAAGCGAAGGCTGCGACATAGCAGGAGCTGTTCAACAAGACGATTTCAGTGTCGTAATGCAATTGTCGTCAGACGAAAAGGCAATTCTGAAATTCAAAAACAGCAAATATGTTTTTAGCGAAGCATGGCATGTTTACCAAGAGATAAAGCAAAGTTTAAAGGCAGACAAGAATGTCGTATTTATTGGATTGCCTTGTCAGGTAGCTGCTTTGAGGAAAATTTTCAGGGAAAATGAGAAAATATTGTTTGTTGAAGTCGTTTGTCACGGAACTGCTCCATTCTCCTATTTGAAGCAGCATATAGAGCATATTGAACATACGAAAAACGAGAAGGCGATTAGGATGTCTTTCCGTGACCCTGATACATATACATATACATATACATTTACATTATATAATAAAGACGGCAAGAGATTCTATGCAGAAGTGCCTCGTAAGACGGACACTTACCAATATGCATATCACTCTACTATCTCATATCGAGAAAACTGCTATCATTGTCATTTTGCAAGAGAACAGCGTATAGCAGACATTACTCTTAGCGATTACAAAGGATTAGGAAGAATGGCTCCTTGTTCTTATGGAGAAACAAATGTTTCTTGCATCTTAGTTAATACAGAAAAAGGAAAGAAGTTCATTAAAGAAATGATACAAGAAAAGCGTATTTACGCTGATGAACGACCTGTACGAGAGCCCATAGAAGGTGACCCTCAGTTGCGTCAGCCTTCCTTGAAAGGTGCTGCTCGTATGGATTTTGAACGCTTGATTAAAGTGAATGACTTTGAGACGACCATGCAAATCGTAATGAAACGTGATAAAAGACGTAAGAAGATTCATAAGATTTGTCATTTTCCAATAGACATCCTAAGAAATATTAAACATTCGCTATCATAAAACACATGAATATGGAAATCAAGAATATTAGTAAACTCAATCATGATTTATGTTGCGGATGTGAATCTTGCGCTCAGAAATGCCCGAAGCATTGCATCTCCATGATTGAAAAAGAAGATGGATTCCTGTATCCTCAGATAGACAATTCCTTGTGCGTTAATTGTGGATTGTGCGTCAAGGCTTGTCCTGCATTGAGTGATGAGGTAGCTGCTAAACCATACAAGGCATATGCATTGTTCAACAAGGATGATGATGAACGTAGAGAAAGTTCTTCTGGTGGTGTTTTTATATCTTTTGCAAAAAAAATGATAGAGGAAGGCGGTGTTGTTTGTGGAGTTGTCTTTGACTCCCGTTGGATGCCGCATCATGTTTGTGCTGAGACATTGGAGGATATGCGTCCTATGATGGGAAGTAAATATGTGCAAAGTAGAACTGATAAGGTTTATCAAGAATGTGAGGTATATTTAAAGAGCGGAAGGAAGGTACTTTTCACAGGAACTCCATGCCAATGTTCTGCCTTGCATACATTCTTGCGCCATAAGGAGTATCCCAACTTGTTGACAATAGATGTCATTTGTCACGGTGTGCCAAGTCCTGGTGTGTGGAAAGAGTATTTGAACGAGACCTTTGGAGAACAATCCTCTTGCCGCCGTCAGGCGGCCGATGGGAAAAATACCGTTTTGAATTCATCTCTAAACGCAAAGTCCCCCATAGGGGACATTAAGTTTAGAGATAAAACTGATGGATGGGAAAAATACCGTTTTGTTGTCCGACCTACGTCCGCCTCTAAGGCGGACCAAAATTCCGTTTTGTTGTCCGAACCTCTAAACGTCAATCTCTATATGAAAGGTTTCCTTTCTGATTTGTATTTGAGGGAATCTTGTTATCAATGCCCAGCACGTCCATACAAATCTTTCAGTGATTTGACCATCGGCGATTTTTGGGGTGTTGACAGATTAGGTTATTCGCACTTGAATGACCATAAGGGTTTGAGCATCATGGTAGTCAACACGCAAAAAGGTGAAGATTCATTTGACGAATGCAAGTCCGATTTCAATTGTGTGGAATTGTCCATCGATGAAGCGATTAAGAGCAACTCAAACATTATAACCCATAAGCGAGTAAAGAAAGTAAAGCTAATCAGCAAATATCAGAAGTACAGAAAGACCATGTCTTTAGTGGATGCTGTTAAGAAAACAACGCATGTATCATTTGTATCTCGTAAGATGATGGGAATAAAGTATAGATGGGAAAAATTAAAAAAGATAATTATAAAGAACGACAAATAAGATGAAGAAAAAAATAATAGGTATGGTAACGCCTCATTATGCAGCAAATTACGGAGCTAAAGTTCAAGCTTTTGCCTTGGCGGAGTCTCTGCGTAAATTGGGGTATGCCATAGAATATATTAATAGGCGACCAGCGATTGGTGCTTACTCTGACACCAATCCTGTATTGCGACAGCTGAAGAAGGCAGAAGAAATATACAACAGAAAGCATTTCAGAGAATTTGAGGCAAAATATCTACAGCCTCAATCCCCTGCAATATATTCTTCCGATGAGTTCTCTAAATTGACATTAAGCCGCTATTATGGTTTCACCATAGGTAGCGACCAAATGTGGCGTGACAATTATTTTCGTCCCGACTTTACCCCTGTTGCCTATTTGGAATTTGCAAAGAACTATGATGCCAAGAAAGTGGCATACGCTGTGTCGTTCGGCAAGGGAACATGTGAGTATCCAGAAGAGCGAAGGGTATATATTGAGAGTTTGATTAAGAAATTTACGGCAGTCTCCGTAAGAGAGAAGTCAGGCGTGGAGATTTTAAAGAGAACATTTGGGGTAAATAATGGTGTGTGGGTTTCTGACCCAACACTGCTTCTTGCAAAGGAAGAATATATCCGCTTGTTTGGTCTTGTCCAGCAGACTCAGCCACGTAACGAGACAGCTACATATATTCTTAGTGATAATTATAAGGCCAATGGTGTTTATGCTGCTATTGGAAAGGCGATAGGTCTTCCATTAAATCACTTCTTAAAACCAAAGAAATACAGAATATTATATAATCATTACGTTAATCGTTTGCCATTTTTCAGAAGAATGCCTTCTATTGAAAGTTGGCTTGATACAATACTTAATGCCCAATATTTTGTTACGGATTCTTTCCATGGAACTGTGTTCGCAATCATTTTCGGAAAACAATTTGTAACCTTGGACAATTCTGTAGGTGGCTCAGAACGATTGACATCCCTGTTAGGTCTGCTGGGCTTGCAGGACAGATTATTCTCCTTTTCCGACTCACCAAGCGCAATTGCTTCAAAGGTTAAAGAACCTATTGATTATGATGTCGTGTATTCTAAGTTAAAACCTTTCGTAGAACATTCAAGAAAGTACTTAGAAGATTCATTCAAATAAATAAGAAAATATGAAAATAGGAATAGCTACAGTGTGGAATGCCAACAACAATGGCAGCTTTTTGCAGGCATACGCACTCCAAAAATATATTGAGCAATTAGGTCATGAAGTGAAAATGTTGAAACTTGCTGATTTCGCTCATGGCGGTACGGAATATAGTGATACTTTCTGGAACAATCTCGAAGGTCATCACTCGTTGCTGAATGTGTCTGAGGATTTATCTGAAGAATTTGACGTGATTGTTTATGGCAGTGATGAGATTTGGAGCATGTTCGGCGAACTTGTCAATCCAATATTTTGGGGCTATGGCTTGAATGCCAAACGCAAGATAACTTATGCCGTAAGTGCTCAAAATCTAAACATCAAAAGTGTCTTGACTCATCCATTTACCTATTTGGGAATAAGAAAGTTTGATAAATTGTCTGTTCGGGACAAGGTTTCGCAAAAAAAACTTTCTTATCTTACAAGAAAGTCTCTTTCTATGGTCTTAGATCCTACTTTCCTCATCTCATATGATAGTTGTAAGGCAGAAAACACCATAGGCAAATACCTGTTGGTTTATACATACGGATTGGATGCCGAAAACGCAAAGAATATCAGACGCTTTGCTGATGAGAAAGGGTTGAAGATTGTTTGTACAGGTTCTGACAGACCTTCAGAATGGGGTGATATCAACATCCCTGCAGGACCTTTTGAGTGGATTGGACTTATACACAATGCGGAATATATTGTGTCTAGCACTTTCCATGGAACAGTTTTCTCCATTATCTGCAAAAAGCAGTTCTTTGTGGTTGGTACAAATTCGGGAAAGGTGAATGATTTGTTGGAGAGAACAGGATTATGTAATAGAAAGACCACGGATTTCTACCAACAAGAATCAATCGATTACAAGCAGGTTTATAATAGATTAGATAAGGAAATTTCGTTTTCAAAAGATTTTTTGAAAGCAGCATTAATTTAAATATACGGCATGAAAGAAGTAGCATTCTATCTTGACAACAGTAGTCTAAGTTCTGTTGATTTAAGCAATTTACTTGGAGGAAACCCAGGTGTCGGCGGTACGGAATACCAGTTCTTGCTTGTTTCTTATTTATTGGAGCAAAGAAGTAGTTCAATAAGTCCTACATTGGTGACCAAATGTAAGATATCTGCTCCACATAAGAAAATCCACCAAGTTGCAAATTTGAGCGAACTATGTGACTACTGTTGCGCTGAGAATATAAAGACGATAGTCATGAACCAACTTGTCTTTGATGAAAATGTGCTTGACAAGTACAGGGGCAAGTTTAGCATTGTTCTTTGGGATCATAACGGAATGAAATTGCGACGACTCAATGTTGCAACTTCACGAGAATATGTGAAACGCATTGTTTGTTGTGGGCGTGAGATGTTGGATATGTATAGAGACCATCCTGCTACGCTCAAGTCAACATATATTTATAATATGCAGCCTATTCAGCCCAAAGAATGGTATGAAGAGCGTATTGATAATACAGACAATCATAATGTTGTCTATATGGGCTCTATTAACAACACGAAAGGATTCCATGTTTTAGCACGTTCTTGGAAAGGCGTATTGGAGCAGATTCCAGATGCGCAATTGTATGTCATCGGTTCGGGTAAACTTTATGATAAGAATACGCAGTTAGGTAAATATGGCATTGCAGAAGCCGGTTATGAGCAACTGTTTATGAAATATTTGACGGATGGAAATGGGAACTTATTAAAATCCGTTCATTTCTTGGGATTGATGGGGAATGAAAAGTTTGAGGCTTTAGGTAAATGTAAAGTTGCTGTACCTAATCCTACAGGTGTTAGCGAATGCCTGCCATTGACAACAATGGAAATGCAACTCATGGGATGTGGCATTACCACCATATTCCATCAAGCATACCTTGACACAATTTGCAACAAGCAATGGTTGTATCATCGCTGCCGTCAATTGGCATCATATATTGTAAATAGAATCAATGCTCCAAGGGATAATTATGATGAACTTTATTCATTCATTTCATCTCGATTTGGCATTGAAAGCAATCTTGTCCGTTGGGAGAATACATTGTTGACTTTGAATGAGAATTTGAAATTAGAGAGCTATAGTGAGAATCATTATCAAATGAAACCATTAAAAGATTTCATCTTGAAGCTGAAATGCAGATTCCCATTATTAAGTAATATCGTGTTGGTGCGCAATTTTTATCACGTGTGGCAGCATAGAGTTACCAAAAGCAATGAATGGTAAATTTATATTTATGGCATTATGATTTATGTATTAATTCTATTCTTGTTTATTAATAATGTATTTGGCATATTCCCTATTGCCGCTTCTTATACAGTACCAGTCATTATATTATGTGCTTGGAAGGGTTTTAGTAAGCCTACTATTTACAAGAAGATATTTTTATTGATACTTTTAGGGTTAGTGTTGAACTTATGCTCTTCACATTTTTTTAGAGGTCAGTCTCCTTGGGATACCATTCGAGCTATGCCTTCTTATTTTGGTCTGCTGTTTTATTTTTATCTTAAGCAGAAAAATATTCAATTATGGAGAATGGAAAAAATTTTATTGGCATTGATTTATACTCTTGACATTCTCTATATAAGCCAGTATTATCTATATACATTGTATGGCTTGAATTTCATGCATCTTGACGATTGGATGCTGGGTGATTCTGAAGGTGGAGTTCGACTCCGCATTGTTAGTTCTAGTTTATATCTTGTAGGGCTGTTCTATGGATTAGTGAATTGGTATGTAACACGAGAAAGGAAATATCTCATTCCATTTTTATTGGGTCTTTTTATTATGTTATTGTCTGGGTACAGACAGTTCATTGCTTCTTTTGTTGTTGTTGCTATTTATATGTTGTGGAGAATTGACAAAAGATTTTCCACTAAACAAATCGTTACATTGGCAATGGCTGGTGCTGTTTTTTATGGAGCACTACAAATACCTGCTGTTCAAGAAAAAATTCAAGGAATGAAAGAACGTTCAGAAGGCAATCAATCTTTGGATAATGAAGATTATGTTCGTGTAGTACAGTTTGAATATTTTGAGCATCAATTTTTCAAAAGTCCTATAGAACGTGTTCTCGGCGCAGGAATTCCGCTGGCATCATCAAAGTACGGTAAGGATTTTGAACAAGAAAGATTACGTGGTATGCAATATGTTGATTGGTCATTCCTTGGCGTATCATGGATGTTAGGTACAATCACAGTGATAGGCCTTATTTTATTAGCTTTGAAAGTCGTCTTTTTGAAGGTGGATAAACGCTATACATTCTTTTCACTTTATTTTATCTTCTTGCTGATTTCAATTACTAATTTTGAATTCTTTCGAGACGGAAATTTCTTAGTTCATGCCATCATGTTATATATGGCAGAACAAGCTTCTTTTCAATATAAAAATAATGAATTAAAGTATGATAAGCATTATAATACCACTTTACAACAAAGCTGAATCAATAAAGACAACATTGGAGTCTGTGTTATCACAAAGCTATACAGATTTTGAAGTCCTCATTATAGATGATGGTTCGACTGATGATAGTAAGAATATAGTCAGTGAAATCCATGATGATAGAATCCGTTATATTTATAAAGACAACGGAGGTGTAAGTTCGGCTAGAAATTATGGGGCCATGAACGCAAAATCCGAATGGCTGTTTTTTCTTGATGCAGACGATTTGCTTTTGAATGGTACTTTAGAAAATTTAGAGATTTGTAGGAAACAATATAAGACAGTACAAGTAGTAGTTTCGGGATTTGTTATAAAGCACGGGAAAACAGAAATGGAACAATACCCTTTAACTGAAGGGAAAATTACAAACCCACTAAAACAGTGGTGGCTGAATTCAATTTTTCCTCGAACAGGAAATTTTTTAATCTCTAAGACTGCATTTTTTGCGTTAGGGGGCTTTGATCAAAGAATCTCCTATAACGAAGATTTTTCTTTTGTTTTAAGAATGCTTAACACTTATGAAGTTGCATGTGTCCGTCATCTTTCCATGATATATACCGATGATTTTAAAACTTTAAGCGTCAAAAAAACGCCATTAAATGTAGAATTAGGTAACTACTTGTCAGAATTGTCAGTAGAAAATAAATATTCTAATTATTTCATTTATTGGCAGTATGTTTGGACTGTGCAGAGAAGACTAAAAATGAAAGATAATTATTGCGCAGAAAAAATGAAGAAAGAACTTGACTCCCGTTTTTCAGCATATGATAAACTTCGTAATAGGATCATGCAAAAGGTGTCTTCCATTTATAGAATAATTCATAAATAAGTTTTAGTGTTATGTTGAAGCAATTATTAAAACTCATCTTTTTTAAGTGGAACAATAGGAACAAAAAAGTTTTTTTGTCATGGAAATCAAATATTCTGAAAGGTTCTGTTTTTGAAGGGTATAATAAGGTGTGGAATGGAACAACTTTTGGAGGACAATTGGGGCGGTGTTCTTATGTCGGTTCAAATGGATTTTTAAGAGCAAAAGTTGGGCGGTTTACCTCTATTGCTTATGGGTGTGTGTCTGTTACTGGTAGGCATACATATAAGGAACCTTATGTGTCTACTTCACCTCTTTTTGTTTCAACAAAAGGTCAGACTGGGATAAAAATAGTAGACCATGATTTATTTGAAGAGATGCCTCAAGCTGATGCACAAAACAATTTTGATGTAATTATTGGAAATGATTGTTGGATAGGTTATAAAGTCAGTCTTGTTTCAGGTGTAAAGATAGAAGATGGTGCAGTGGTTCTTAGCCATGCTTTTGTAACAAAAGATGTTCCTCCTTATGCAATTGTAGGTGGTGTACCTGCTAAAATTATTGGGTATAGGTATGAAAAGGAAATAATAGAGCAACTTTTAAAAATTAAATGGTGGAATTTTCCTATGGAAAAGATAATCGATAATAAAGAATTGTTTTTAGACATAAAGGCATTTATTGACAAATTCAAAGATTAAACTATGAATATTAAATCAGCTTTTTATCGTACATATAACTATCTCATAATGCTATATGGGGGGGCAAGAATTGGTTCTCGCTCCAACATCAAGTATAGCTTGTTTTTTAAGAAATCAAAGAAGAGCCAAGTTATGATTGGTGACGACTTTACTTTCTTTAGCAGTGGCAATCTCAATCCGCTTAGTCCAGAACGGAAGGGAGCCATATTTGCAGAAGGTGATGCAATTATAAAAATTGGCAATACGGTAGGAATGTCTTCTACAGTGCTATGGGCAAAAGTCGGAATTACGATTGGTGATAGGGTTACAGTTGGTGCCAATACTGTGATATTAGATTCTGATTGTCATTCGCTAAACCATCTTGACCGTTGGACAGAGAATGACATGAAAAACTGCAAGTGTAAGCCTATTGTAATAGAAGATGATGTCTTGATAGGAACAGGATCTTATATATTAAAAGGTGCTCATATTGGGGCGAGGTCTATTATTGGTGCTGGTAGCGTAGTTACTTCTAATATTCCAGCTGATAGCATAGCAGCAGGTAATCCTGCAAGAGTAATAAGAAAAATTAATCAAAAGTAATAATTATGATTACAATGTATATAGGTGGTGGCTTGGCGAACAAGATGTTTCAATACGCCTTTTCGCTTGCCATCAAGAAGAAGGGATATGATGTGGTGTACGATACAGTCTCATTTAAGACGGAATTTGTACATGACAGAGTGGAACTTGATGATATTTTCACTAATGTCAAGATGAACAAAGTATCAAGAGTCTGTTATTGGGCTGCAGGTAAACAAGGAAAGCTACCAAGATTGATAAAGAGGCTTTGTCCGCAATATGTAACGGAGCATGCTTATCTCTTCAATGATAAGGTATGGGAGCAAATCAAGAAGAATTGTTATGTGGAAAGTAGTTGGCAGGATGAGAATTATTTCATCAGTGCTGCCGGCGAAGTGCGTAATGCGTTCAAGTTCTCACCATTTGAGGACAAGAGAAATCAAGAGATAGAGCAAGCCATGGCATCTTCTAATTCCGTGGCTATACATATCAGAAAGGGTGACGGTTATGGTACTTGGAATATATTCAGCAATACCTGTCCTAAGGAATACTACGACAAGGCATTGGCTTATATTAAGGAACATGTGGAAAATCCGAAGTTCTTCATCTTTACAGACAGTCCTGATGTAGTTAAGGAGTATTTGGACATTGAAGACTACACTTTGATTAATTGGAATCCTACGTCAGGCAAGGGAAACTATTGGGATATGCAGTTGATGAGTTGTGCCAAACACAATGTAATAGCCAATAGTACTTATAGTTGGTGGGGAGCATGGCTGAATGCCAATCCTGAGAAGATTGTCATTGGACCAAATTACTGGTTTAACCCGGAATGTCAGTATGCCCACATCAATCATATTATACCTAATCATTGGATAAAGCTATGAGAATTATATTTTTACATAGAGTTTGGCCTGTATATGGTGGTGGTGAGACGGTAACTATCTGTCTTGCCAACGAAATGGTAAAGAGAGGCATAGATGTGCATGTTGCTTATTTCAAGGATTCTGATAAGTCAAAGGAATTGCCATTTATAGATACGAGAATTAAAGCTCATCGTATTGATGGGGTGAAATTCAATGAATATTCTGGTGATTTCTTTATCAATAAGCAGGATATAAAAACAGCATCAGATGGCTTGCTTTCCTTGATTAAGGAATATCAAATAGATATTGCGCATAACCAATGGTGGCCAGTAGAGTTTTTGCAGGGCATCAAAGACAAGTCAAATGCCAAGATAGTGAAGACACTCCACATGGATGTGGACATCAAAAAGGCATTTGATTTCTCTGGTGTGAAGGGAAGTGTCTTGAAACTCCTTTACCCGATTTATCGTTTCGCAGAGAAAAGAAAGAATATCTGGCGATGCAATAAGTATTATGATTACAGTGATAAGTTCACATTCTTAGCTCCTTGTTTCTTAAAATCATACGCTGCTTTGTGTGGCAAGGATGAAAATGATAACAAACTCGATTTTGTTTACAATCCATTGACATATAACACTCCCATCACCCCAAAGGAAATAGATGCAAAGGAAAACATCGTGCTTGTGGTTGGGCGATTGAGTGAACGGCACAAGAAAATCACCAGAATCCTTGAGGCATGGAAACATGTGGAACTAGACAATCGTTTTGCAGACTGGAAGCTCCAGATTGTAGGTGATGGTGAGGATAGAAAACTTTACGAGGCTATCATCCAAAATGATTCTCTTCAACGTGTAGAAATGCTCGGATTCAAGCAGCCTCTTCCTTATTATAAGAAAGCAAAGGTCTTTCTGATGACTTCTGCATACGAGGGATTTCCAATGACATTGGTTGAGGCTCAACAGAATGGTGTGGCTCTTTTAGTGATGGACACTTATGCATCCCTGCATGAAATAGTTGACGACAATGAAAATGGTTTGTTGGTGAAGGATGGTGATGTTGCTGATTTCACTGAGAAACTGAAGCTGCTGTTGGAAGATGAAGCTTTGAGAAAGCGACTTACAGACAAAGGATTGCAGACCTGTCAAAGATTTACAGTGGGCAAGGTCGTGGATAAATGGGAAACTATATATAACAACTTACTAAGCTGATAAAGACAATGAATATACTATATTTAACTTATGCCAATCCGGAGAGGGAAAATCGTGGAGATCACAGGTATTCTATGGACACCTTGCGAATCTTTAAGCAAGACAGTACTCATATACACTTGATGGTGATGGAAGATCCGGATAACCCATATGACAATAATAATTCTTTGCTGAATGCTTATTGTGATAAAGTAACGGTGGTGCCATTTAAAGCAAAATCATTGGCAAGAATGGTTTTATCTAAGTATCCCGCTTCGATAGAGAACAGATATTCCAAGCACTTTGTAGATGAGGTGAAAAAAGTTCTTGATAACGAGCATGTGGATATTATTGTGGTCAATCATTTCAAACTTTCATATATCATTGAGTTTCTGAAAAAGTATCCACAAAAGAAAGTCATTATCACTCACGATATTGAGCAAGATTTGTCAAAGTCAGTATATCTGGGAATGGCAAATATCGCCAAGAGAATCATTTACTTCTTTGACTATATCAAGGTTCATCATTACGAAAACAAATACATCAGGCAATATGACCTGATTACGGCAATTTGTGATGCGGACAGAAAGTTTTTCTCAGATTCGACACACAAAGAAACAATCCTATTGACTCCAATTGTTGATATTCAGGGAAGCGTAATAGAAAACGACCATAGTACTACAAAGAAAAAGGAAGTGATTGTTTGTGGCAACTGGATGTGGGGGCCAAAGTTGGAAAACTTGAAAATGCTCCTGGCAGCCAAGAACTTTGATATGCTTAAAGATGCAAATATACATGTAACTATCGTCGGTCATGCTGACAAAAAGACAATCAAAGAGGTGATGGCTAAGCACAGTAATGTGACGATGACAGGTTCTGTCGATAGTGTCTTTCCTTATTATAAGGGTGCGGATATTGCATTAGTACCAGAATTGCTTGGAGGAGGGTTCAAATTGAAGATTGCAGAAGCTGTTTCACAAAACGTACCGTTCATAGCAATCAAAGAAGCACTTACTGATGATGATATGAAAAATGGAAAGAATTGCATTTGTGTATCTAATTTTGAAGAAATGGTTGCTGCGACAATCTCGTTGCTAGCATCAAAAGATGAACTTGCAGAAAATGCGAGGGCTATGATGAAAAAGAAATATAGTTTGAAGTATAATCAAGAAAAACTTATAAAATCATTGAAATGAACGTAATAAAAAAAAGATAAGACTCTCTTGATGCGGTAAGAGCCTTTACTGCAATAGGCATAGTGATGATGCACGTGTTGGGACACGTTCCATTGAAGATGAGCCAAAATTTCATAACAACATCTCTGATTCCTTTCTTTTGTGATTTCGTTATGCTATTTATGATAGTGAGTGACTTTTCACTTTCATGCGGTTATTACAAGAGGTTCAAAAGTGGCAATATTTCTATGAATGATTTCTATAAGAAAAGGTACAACCGTTTTTTGCCTTTTTTCGCATTCTTATGTGTAGTTGACTTGCTTGTTAGCCCAAGTATAGGCTCTCTCTACGAGTTTTTTGCCAATATAACCCTATGTTTCGGATTTTTACCGAATTATGGGGCCATTACGGTTATTGGTGTCGGATGGTTTCTGGGAATTATCTTTGTGTTCTATATGCTTTATCCTTTTTTTGTGTTCTTGATGGACAATAAAAAGCGAGCATGGATTAGTTTTTGTGTCTCTACATTGTTAGCAATAGTAGCACTGACATATTTTGAGTCAGATAAATATGGAAATGTTCTTATTGACAGACATAACATTTTGGTGGTCGCTCCATTCTTTCTAAGCGGTGGTCTGTGCTTTCTTTACAAAGAGAGTATAACAAAGTTTGTATATAGCCAGAAAGCCATTTTTGGAATCATCGTATCGGTAATATATTTGATGTTCTTTGTATTTCCTTTATATAAGGATGGTAAGGTTCAACTTTTGCTAACAGAGGTAGTCTTATTCTCGTCATGGATAGTTTGGACTATAGGAACCAACAACAAATTATTGGTCAATAAGGTGACAAAATATCTCAGCAACATCAGTATGGAGATTTATTTGTCGCACATGATGATTTATAGAGCTGTTGAAATGGTACATATTAAAAGGTATGTCAAGAATGGAAATATGCTGTATATCATAACTGTTATCCTCGTAATGGGGGGCAATTTGCTTTGCACATATCATGAAATTTTATATACTTAAAAAGATTACGAGTAAATTGTTTTCATTCAAATAACTTTTAATTAAAGTCTCATGGTGGTTAAACCCTATGTATTGTTCATTTTTGAATACTGTGTTAATGGAATATGTGATGACTTTTTACAAAGAGGCAAAATATGATTCTGATGTGATTCAAAACAAAAAACATAGATCTTATGAAAATAGTTGTAACAGGTACTCGTGGTATTCCTAATATCATGGGTGGAGTTGAGACACATTGTGAGGAATTGTTTCCTCGCCTTGTGTCTCGTGGTTTTGATGTAATACTGATTCGCAGGTCGAATTATGTGCATGATGATTTGATGGAGTGGAACGGGGTGAAACTTATAACTTTGCCTTCACCCAAGAAGAAGAGTTTCGAGGCGATTATCCATACCTTCCGTGCCATTAATAAGGCAAAAAAGTTAGGGACGGACGTGCTGCACATCCATGCCATTGGACCTGCTTTGCTTGTGCCATACGCCAAGTTGTTAGGAATGAAAGTGGTGTTTACGCATCATGGTCCTGACTATGACAGGGACAAGTGGGGATTTGCCGCCAAGACAATTCTGAAATTAGGTGAGCGTATGGGCTGCATGTTTGCCGATGATGTCATCGTCATCTCGAATGTCATCAAAAACCTCATTGCTCGTAAATATGGAAGGACGAAGAATGTACACCTTATATATAATGGTGTGTCGGAGCCAGAAATTTGCGAATATCCCGAATACTTCAACGAACTTGGAATAGAGAAGGGCAAATATGTCTTGGGCATGTGCCGTTTCGTTCCGGAAAAGAATCTGCACCATCTTGTAGAGGCATTCGTAAAATGGAAGAAGGCGCATAAAGATTCTTTGGAGGACATGAATTTGGTATTGGCTGGTGATACAGACTTCGAGGACAGCTATTCAATGGGATTGAAGGAGATGGCTCGTAAGAACGGTGTAATCTTGACTGGCTTTATCAAAGGCAAGAAGCTCCATTCGCTCCTGACCAACTGTAAGTGCTACTGCTTGCCTTCATCACACGAGGGACTTCCCATCGCTTTGTTGGAGGCAATGAGCTATGGCGTGAAGGTTGTGGTAAGCGATATCCCTGCCAATTTAGAGGTAGGCTTGCCCAAGGACGACTACTTCCATTGCGGCGACGTGGACGAGTTGTCGCAGAAGCTCGGAAAAATAATAGAGCAGCCCTTACAGCACATCAACTATGACATGAGTAAGTATGACTGGGACAAGATTGCTGATGAAGTAGCAGACATCTACAAAAAACACGAAAAGTAAAGCATATTTATTATTCTGATGATTGATATATACGACAAGTTTTTTCAACTGTTGCGTTTGACAATCGGCTCTTCTACTGATATTCCTCTAATTCAGAAAGAAGAATGGAAGAGTGTCTATGAGATTGCCCAAAAGCAGTCATTGATGGGTGTAATCTTTGATGGAATCCAGAAAATGAGCGATGCAACTAAATCAGCAGGTGATTCGATGGAGATGGATATTAACTTACTGATGAATTGGATGGGGATATGCAGGCAGATAGAAAAACGCAATCATCAATTAGACGAGGCTGTTGGCAAAGTAACTGCATGGTTTGAGAAGAAAGGCTTTCGCTCTTGCATCTTGAAAGGACAAGGGAATGCCTTGATGTATCCTTGTCAGGGGCATCGCACAGCTGGCGACATTGACATCTGGGTATCGGGAAAGCCATCGGAAGTAATTCAGTTTGTCCATTCCATTTCGCCAAAAGAAAAGGCGAGTTATCATCATATAGCCTTTCCTGACATCAATGGTATTCCAGTAGAAGTGCATTATCGCCCTTGTTACTTGCAGAATCCGCTGCATAATCATCGTTTGCAGAAGTACTTTAGGAAGACTACCGAAGAACAATTTTTGCATAAGGTACGTATTGAAGAAGTGGAATTCGCTATACCAACAGCGAGATTTAATATTATCTATCAACTTGTCCATATCTACAATCATCTGTTTCAAGAAGGAATTGGACTGAGGCAAATTGTGGATTACTACTTTGTGGTAAACCTGTGGCACACAGATGGGATGAAATCTAAAAATCAAGTAGTCTTACAAGGTGAATTAAAACGTTTGGGACTTAGAAAATTTACTGGAGCTGTGATGTATGTACTGCATGAGGCTTTGGGACTGCCGGAGGAGAAGATGATTGCACTGATGGATGTCAAACGAGGAAAGTTGTTGCTTGAAGAAATATTGCAAGGAGGTAACTTTGGAAAATATGATAAGCGAAATGATTTTGGTAATAGCTCTATCGGACATAATTTACAGAGATTGTGCCGAGATTTGCGTTTGGTGAGGTTTTATCCTGCCGAGGCACTAAGTGAGCCAATCTTCAGGGTATGGCACTTCTTCTGGAGAATGAAGAATAAGAAATAGTAGATATACGGAGAACGGCTCCTCTCCCGTAAGCACTCAAATTAGGGCTTAAATTAGAAAGAAGTATCTTTGCTGCCGAACTA